>Ga0335083_10000055_pt1 | contig 205124 bp, 188 predicted proteins | sample Lox_Sample_42_FD_206716 | JGI IMG/M metagenome (GOLD analysis project Ga0335083, IMG submission 206716) | Soil microbial communities from Loxahatchee National Wildlife Refuge, Florida, United States - Lox_Sample_4.2 | ecosystem: Environmental > Terrestrial > Soil > Wetlands | place: USA... | reverse complement strand
TGAAGAATTTGCCATTTCTCTTCGGGGGTTCGATCTACTCGTGGTTTCCTGCTCATCCTGCCTCCTGTGTGGAGGCCCTGAATCATACCGAATGCGGTAGTCCAATTTCAGCGGGGAGCACTACAGGCCAGACTGAGTTGTCTGCTATTTCACTTGTTTAGGTCCCGGTAAATCGTTAATCAGGCACAATGTCTAAACTGACGGTGTCTATTGGTAGGGGTAGCTTGCGCACTCGAACAAAACTTTTCGCGGCATTGTCCATCGTGATTGGGACCGGAGCAGTCGTTCTGAGTTGTAATGCGCTTTTCATCAAGGCTCAGGCAGCATCTTTATTGAAGGACGTTACGTCTCTCAAGGTTGGCAGTTCGACTGAATCCGATGTCCAACAACTCACCCGAAAACATATCCGGTACTTGGATTCCCGCGAAACCAGCAACGAAGTAGTCATTACTACTTTTAAGGTGCAAAATCGGTGGCTCTCTGCGTTGAAGCTCGAACCGTATGCATGGTTCGTTGCATCTGTATACGTGAAAAACGGGCATGTCTACCACATCAGTGCGTGGCTCATGCGGTATATGCCAATCTATCCCACATTTGGAGCATCGGCAGGAATGGTAGACGAATACGCAGATTTCCCTAAATATATGGACCATGGCGAACATTTCTACTTCCCAACGCCAGTCGGCAAGCCTTACCTGAGTGTTCGATTGGATTCCCAAGCGACTTCGGTTCAGCGGCAACGTGCATTCAGCTTTTCGTTTAAGTGCCTCATAAAGCCCGGTGGTGGATGCAATTTGCCTTGTGATTATCTGCCTTCGGCTTGGCAGGATTGGAAAACCTCCCTGCATGAATTTGGCTCTTCCGACTTTTTCACTCAGCACTATCCTAATAACTCAAGATGCAAAGAGTGACCAAGTCGGGCGCTCAAGGCCATCGATGGCATTGCAGCGTCTAGGGCGCGTGCCCAAGTCCTGGTTTGTTTGAATGAATAGGTCAAGGGAGGAGCGCTTGGTGTAGAAAAGCTGAACTCAGCGGCACGCTGATTCAGAACACCAAGGAGGCTCCACCATGGAACCTATGTATTACATCGGACTGGATGTACACAAGCGGACGATCCGTTACTGCTTGAAGGATGCCAGTGGCAAGCTTCACAGCGAAGGTGCACTTCCCGCGACTCGTTTCGACCTGGATTGCTGGATGAAAAATCTGCCGCAGCCGTGGAGCGCGGCGATGGAAGCGACCATGTTCACTGGCTGGATCTACGATCACTTGAAGCCGCACGCCGCCGGGTTGAAGGTGGCACACCCGCTCATGCTGCGCGCCATTGCGGCCGCGAAAAAGAAGAACCATCGCATCGACGCCGACAAGATTTGCGACTGTCTGCGGTGCGATTTTCTGCCCGAGTCTTATATGGCTCCCATCGCGATTCGCGAGCGGCGGCGCACGCTGCGCTATCGCAACCTGCTAGTGCGCCAGATGGTGCAGATGAAGAACAAGATAGGGATGCTGCTGATGGAAGCGGGCGTGGGCTACAACAAGCAGAAGCTGCACAAAGCCGGCTATTTCCGCGAACTACTAGCCAGTAGCCCAGACCCGTCGCACGCACTGGACGCCGTCCGCGTTCGCGACGGAAATAACGGCCACCTCGCTCAGGTCGATCGCCGCGCGGGCCGCAGACGCGCGAATCAATAAAAGAACCGCGTCGATGTCAGCAGCGGAGATGAAGTCTTTCCTCGAGAGCACGACGGTCAAATCTTCCACGGTGCAGCTCCTTTCTGAGAAAGCGGGCGCTGCGGAGGAGAAAAAACCCGCCGCGCGACAGACGGGAGGAAGTCCGGCACTCTTCGCGCGCACCTCGCGCCAAATCATCTCGTCGAGGCGCTCGACAAGCTGGACCGCTATTTCGAGCAGTGTAAAGGAAGTGTAAAACCGACTTTCGAGACGCCCGCCGCGGCGCCGCAAATAATCCAATAGCTGTTTTAGAATCTTGGTCCCGGAGGAGGGAGTCGAACCCACACGGGGAGTGATCCCCGGCAGATTTTGAGTCTGCTGCGTCTGCCAGTTCCGCCACTCCGGGAAAGAGCCAGAAAAAAGTTTAGCACAGGGGTCGGCGGGGATGCACTTCGGATGTCCGTGGCCCGGCCGCTGCCCCCGTTTTTCGGCCATGCGCGGGAAGCGCGTGCGGCTTCGTAACCAGCCTGGGAATAGTATTGGACACCGAGACAACGGCCACGTATCCTTAGCGCAGATTGCAATCTTTCGTTGGGCAGACTTCTGACTTTGTAATGGGGCGACTTTTAACCAGGTCGCCCTTTCCATTTGAGGGTGGGGGGCGACCCGGCATGGAAGTCCGGTTCCGAGCCGGTTTGTTGCCCTATTTGCCTGACCGGCGATCCGATAGTGACCACCCGGCGGGCGAGACAGGACCGGAGCGCTGTTTCAGGTTTCTCCCGCTTGGGCGCGTAGAGTGCCGCTGCCCGTGCTTTTGGATTAGCTCTATCCATATGCGGTATAAAGGGTCATACTACGCACGAGAGGTCCATATCTTGCCAGCGCTTACCAGGGATTGGCAGGGGAAACGCAAAGACTTGCGGGGCCTCCGTGAAGCGCTGCATGCGGAATTCGAGAAAAGCCCGGATGATCTGAGTCTGGCCTTGAAGCTCAAGGCCATTGACGACGAAATTGCAGAATGCACCGAACACCTAGTGCAAGAAAAGCGCTTGGGTTCCCCAGGAGGATCTTAATGAACATGATGACAAGCATTCGACAAGTGGGTAACGTGGCCGTGGTAGACATCACTGGCCGGATTGTACTCGGCGAAGAGAGTGCGGCATTGCGCGCCCTGGTGCGCGACCTGCTGAGCAAAGGCCATAAGCACATTCTGCTCAATCTTGCCGAAGTCAATTACATCGACAGCTCGGGATTGGGCGATCTGGTCGGCGCGTTCACGACCGTGCGGAAGGAAGGAGGAGAGCTGAAACTCCTCAAACTGACGAATAAGGTCAGCGACCTGATGCAGATTACGCGGCTCTATACGGTCTTCGATATTAAGGACGACGAGGTGGCAGCCGTGAAGTCCTTCGGCCAGTCGTCCGCGGCAATCGCGTGACGAAATCTCGCTCACAGCAAAATTAGACCAGAGTTCCTAAGAACCTTGAATCGGCACGGAATCGGGCAGAGACGCGATCCAACCGCGAACCTTTGCCAATTCCTCGCGTGCCGGGGAAACGTTCATCTTGAGATCAATATCGCCGGGTTGTAATGCGGCCCGTTGCAGCAGAGCAGCCTCCTGAGCAGCAACCTTGGTGGCGACAGTTTCCAACTGATCGACGAGTTCGTTTAAAACGGCTTTCAGGCTGCCACCCATATCGGTCTCCATTCCTCGTTCCTAATTGCCGGTAATCCGTAGATGTAAACGGCAACAAACTTCAGAGTAACCTACAAACGGTCACCCCCAGCCATCTGCATGAAGCGATTCCGCAGTTGTTGCCCGTGTGAGCATGCGCAAAAAGCGTCCATGAGGATTTCGGCCTGGTGGAGCGGAAGGTTGCCGTCCCATTCTCCGCTTGCCCGTTATGACAGTACACCACGTGCCAGCCGGAACGCGCGGGAATATCGAATTGCTGAAGGCGGATTTGCCATGTTCAGAACAGAATAAACATCGCTCTCCGAATTTCCGATGGCGAAACCGTGGCCTCGGGTGGCCTCGCTCCGGGGTGCATTAGGGCGACCTCCACGAAATCGCGCCCACGGGAAAGCAAGCCGGCTTACGGGTAATGCGCATTCAATGTGAAAGAGAGCAGCTAGCCCTTTCGGCCGGTATCGGTTCGGGCACGGATTGCGCCCGGGCGCGGTGACACCCCGATTCTCGAGGGGCTAGAGTGGGAGACCCAGCCAGGAGTCGGACCCATGAACACTTTGCGGCAACCTATTCTGGTGCTGGCGACGGCACTCGCGTTTCTCAGCCCCGCCGCGCGAGCCGAGCAGCCACAGAAAGCCTCACGAGTCACGACGGAAGAACGCGTCAAGCAGCTCGAAGAGCGCGCCGATGCGGCGGAAAAGGCCGCAGGGGCTGCAGCGATGGATCGGGAATACATCCTGCGCACCCAGAAGCTTTATGAGACGTACTACCAAAAGACGCTAACCACGGAATTGTGGACGCTGGGCCTCGTGAGCCTGCTGCTGGCAGCCGTGTTTGGCCTGGTGGTGAGATTCAGCCTGAACCTGTTTGAGCAACGGACGAAACTCGCGACGGCCGATGCCACGGCGCAATTGCGCAACGAGTACGCGCGAATCCTGGCGAAGGAAGTGCAGAAGCTGTGGGACTCCAACGCCGGCGATAACCGGAAACTGAGAGAGACTCTGACCGCGCAGGCAGCGGAGCTCGGGCAGAGCCTGCGGGACCGGTCCGAATTCGAGATGCACTTTGTGCAGGGGCTTACCGGGGCCGCCGAGGAAAGGCACGACGACTGCGTGGTTCACTTTCGCCAGGCACTGATGGCCTATAAGTCGGGCAAACCGCGGAACGTGCTGGAATCCAAAGCCGGTGCCATCGTGGCGCGGTACGTCCTGGAGTCCCTTCGAAAAAAACACGGCGATGATTGCGGGGAAAGAGTTCGCGAGGAGTTGGCAGATCCGCTCTACAACGACCTGGAAGAGGAACTCGCCTTAGCAGCGCTGCAGAGTCCGTGGCTCGCTCCGCTGATCAAGGAAAGGAATCCGGTCCCCCCAGCGCCTGCAGCACCGGAGCCGGCAGCCGAGCCGCGCCCCGTTGCGGCCAATCCTGCGGTCATGCCCGTCGAGCCGGATTCGGAGATCGGGGAAGAGGCGGATTCTTGCCGGCTGCTGAACGGGTAGAGCAATACGTTCCGTGGACATTCTGGGCGAGCCGCCGGAGAAGCCATTCGTAGCATGGTGCCGGGGGAGACGACGGCGAGCATCCGAGAAGGGCGAGAGAAAAGCGCGGGTCAGAAGCCCTGCCACCACAAGGGGCACGATCTTTAGGATTCGAGAGGGGTTGAGGCCGTGGCGGAGTTGACGGTGGCGGGAAAGACCACGGCGGTGCCGTTGTAGAAGGCGCGGATTCCGGCGATGGCTTCCTGGACGGCTTCTTCCCTTTTATCGGGCGGTGTGGCGGCGATGATTTTTTTGAACGGGGCGGCGAGTTCGCTGCCACCTTGCCATGCTTCTTCAGGTGTTCCGGGCCAGGGCCAATCAATTTTGTGTTTCGCGGCGGCGACTTCACGGAAGCCGGCATCGGCAAGAGCGCGGCCGAGCTTAGCTTCGTTGGCGAAGCGAAAGACATGGGGAGCGTCGGGATCGGGCCTGGGGACTTCGACGTACTTGAGAAACGGCCGGAGCATGGTGGCGAAGAGCGGATTTTCGTCCGAAGGTCCCCAAGTGACGAAGGAGACTCGGCCGCCGGGCTTGAGTACGCGGCGCATTTCGCGGAGCGCTTTTTGGGTGTCCGGGACGAACATGAGGCCGAAGCGGCAGGTGACGCGATCAAAGTGCCGATCCGGGAAGGGGAGCTGCTCGGCGTCGGCGGAGTGAAATTCAATATTGCGGAAACCGCGGGCAGCGGCAAATTCTTCGGCGACATGGAGCATCTCGCGGACGAGGTCGGTTGCGAAGACGCGTCCGTCTGGACCGACGGCGCCTGCGACCGAGAGCGACGGCTCGCCGGTGCCGCTGGCGAGATCGAGCACGTGGTGCCCGGAGGAAAGTTGCGCGCCGTGGACGACGAGTTCGGTGGCGCGACGAGATTGGTGGGAGAGTTGGGCGTGCCATTTTTTCCAGAAAGGGGCGGCGGCGGACCATTCCTGGCGGATGGTTTCGCGGGGGTCGGGAGCGGTCATAGTGGAAACAGTGTGCAAGCAGAATGAGGGGCTGTAAAGAAGAGAAAAAGGATACCGCAGAGGCGCAGAGGGCACGGAGAAGCGCAGAGAAGAATAAGAGTTCACCCATCCCCGCAAGATGGGCTTTGGGCAAGCAGAGTTAGCCGGGGAGAACGGAGAGTTAGAAGTCAAGACGCAACGATTGCGGAGGTTGCTGGGGAGCGTGGGGACAGGATAGACTGCGCGCAGAAATGACCACGGTGCAGAGAGAGGCGGAGGCGGGGCTCGGCGTGTCGGATCCTCGCGCGGGGATCGCGGGGTTCTGGGCGCTGGTGGCGACGCAATTTCAGGTGGCATTCAGCGACAACAGCCTGAAATGGCTGGTGAGCTACCTGGTGTTGGATGCGGGGCTTTCGCACGAGCGGCGCGATTTCCTGTTTGTGCTGGTGGTGCCGCTGGTGTTTGCAATTCCCTTCCTTGTTTTCTCGATTCCCGGCGGATATTTCGCGGACCGCTTCAGCAAACGCAGCGTGACGATCTGCACGAAGGCGCTGGAAGTGGTGACCATGCTGTGCGCGACCTACGCGCTGTGGGTGAATCGCCTCGACCTGGCAGCGGTGGTGCTGTTTTTCCTGTGCACGCAAGGAGCGATCTTCGGGCCGTCGAAGTACGGGCTGATACCGGAATTGCTGCCGACCAGCAAGTTGAGCTGGGGCAACGGCGTGATCGAGTTGTGGACGCTGCTGGCGGCGATCGGAGGAACGCTGGCCGGGGGATTGCTGGCGCACGAATTCCGAGGGAAGCAGGAGGGTCGGGAATTTTTCTGGTGGTGCTTTCGCTGATCGGGCTAGCCACGAGCCTCGGAATTGCGCGAGTGCCGGCGGCGGATCACCAGCGAAAATTCGCGTGGAATTGGGCGAAGGAAGTGTTCGAGGAAATCCAGCGCATGCGGCAGGACGCAGTGCTGTGGGTGGCGGTGATCGCCAACACGTTTTTCTGGTTTCTGGGAGCGATCCTGCTGCTGAACATCGTGCTGTATGCGACGGACGTTTTGCAGGTGGATGAGCTCCACAGCAGTTACCTGATGGCCGCGCTGAGCCTGGGGATTGGCGGAGGAAGTTACGCGGCGGGGCATGCGTCGGGAAGAAAAATCGAGATGGGCATGATTCTGCCGGGCCTGGCGGGGATTGTGCTGGCGAACGGGGCGCTGTTCGTGCCCGGACTGAGTTACCAGGCGGTGATGGTGCTGCTGTTCGTGCTGGGCTTGTGCGCGGGCTTTTTTGTGGTGCCGGTGAACGCGCTGATCCAGAACCGGCCGCGGCCGGAAGTGAAAGGGCGCGTGATTGGCGCGGCAAACTTTTTGTCGTTCGGTGGAATCGCGTTGCAGCCTCTGGTGCAGTACGCGATGTTGCGGCTGGGACACCCGGACCCGGGACACGTGTTCCTGATTTGCGCGGTTGCGTGCGTAGCGATGGCCTTCGCGCTGGCGCGGATGTTGCCGGAGTTATGGCCGTGCGCGCTGCACTGGACGCGCCTGCGACAACGGGCTAGTGTATAGGCAAGGCCGAACAGGGGCCGCGGGCAATCCGCGGCAACGGCCGCTTGAGCGAAAAACATGGCAACTGGAAGCACGATTCCCGGCCCCACTGTGGAGCACCGGGACCTTTCGTATTGGATGGAACGCGTCCTGAAGGAGCTGGAACAGGTGCGCATGGCTCCCGATGCGGATGCGGTGCACGATTTGCGCGTGGCACTGCGGAGATGCCGCGCGCTGGCGGCGGTGATGGAAGAGGTGGACCCCAATCCGGCGTGGCCGGAGATGCGGAAGCTGGGGCGGAAATTGTTCCGGCAATTGGGGGCATTGCGAGACACGCAGGTGCTGGAAGAATGGGTGAAAAAGCTGGGCGGCGCGGGCGACCCGGTGGAACGCAGGTTGCTGGATAAATTCTCAAAAGAGGAAGCGGAGGAGCGCGACGCGGGGTTGCGCGCAGCGGAGAAGTTCGACGAGAAGACATGGAAGGAGCATGAGCGCGTCCTGCGGCGGCGAGCGCGTGTGGTGCGTCCGAACAGCCTGGCAGCGCAAAGCCTGGCGCTGGAGCGGATGCTGGCGGCGAAAGCATTGCACATGCAGGCGTTGCGAACCGAGAGGCCGGAGCCGTGGCATGCTTTGCGGATCGGGCTGAAGCGATTCCGCTACACGGTGGAGGGATTGCTGCCGGAGTTGTACGAGAAGTGGGGCGAGGATCTGAAATACGTGCAGGACGTGCTTGGCGAAGTGCATGACCTGGACGTACTGGCCGACAAGATTGACGAACTGGCACGAGAGGAATTCGAAGGGATTCGCGGACGGTGGCACGGGAAAATACTGGAAGAGCGGCGGGCGCGGCTGGAACAGTACCGGCAGCGATGCATGGGGCCGGACAATTTGTGGGAAACGTGGAAGGACGGGCTGCCGCGCAGACGCCGGCTGGAAGGAGCAGCACTAGCGCGATTGCGGGCAACGGCGCGGGCGCTGGACGCCGCTCGAGGGAAGAATCTGCAAGTGGCCCGGCTGGCGATGCGAATATTTGAGAGCCTCGGACGCGTCCAGGCCGGGGCGATGTTGGAAAACAAGGGAACGCGCAAGGTGATGCGCGCGGCGGCGTGGGTGCACGGAATCGGCGTCGGAATGCGGGAGAAACCTCCGCAAAAAGCGGCACGCAAGTTTTTGCGGAGCCTTGCGGCACCTGTGGGGTGGAGCGAAGCCGAGTGGGAGTTGCTGGCGCAGGTGGTGCGCTACCACCGGGGCGAAGAACCGAAGAGCAAACATAAGGCGTACTTGCGGCTGGGAAAAGAAGAACAGGACGCCGTGCGGTTGATGGCGGGCGTGTTGCGGCTGGCGCGGGTGCTGCGGAAGTGCGGGTTGGAATCGAGCAAGGGGCTGCAACTGGAGCGGTCCGTGGACGCGTTGATGCTGCGCGTACCGGGGCTGGAGAACACGGAAGCGACAGCGGCGAGGATTGCCGCGGGGAAACATCTGTTGGAGACGGTTTTGGAGCGGCCGCTGATTGTGCAGACGGCGCCGCCGGTATCGAAGGTTGTGGAATTGCCGAGAATTGTGGCGAATCTGCCGCCGACGGCGGCGGCTTCGGATTGAGAACGAGTTCCCTTTTCAACTGAGTGGTTGAAGTTGGCGTTGCGATCCTTCGAGGACGGCGCGCGGGTGTGGCGCCCCTCCGGAGCCAGGCCCATCCTCCTTCAAATTCCCAGGCCTTACGGCCTGAGCTAGATCGTTTCGCGCCGATGGCGCTGGACGGCCGATCACCCAGATCAGGACTGGGAAGCGTTGGCGGAGCACAGGCTGAAGCCTGTGCTACTGGAAGTCGTCATTTGCCGATTTTGCGGAGGAGTTTGGGAGTGGCGAGCCAGACGAGTTCGCCACTGGGCGGAACGAGACGCTTGAGCTCGACCAGGGCCACGCCGGCTTTTTTTAGTGCGGAGATGTGGTGGCGGGAGCCGAGAGCCGTTGCCAGGAGATCGTCGAGGTGGGGCGCGTGACCGAAGATAAACACAGCCGACAGCTCTTTTTCGCGCGCGAGCTCGCGAAAGAGCTGGAGCGGCTCGGCGCCGGGAAGAAGGAGATCGGTGCGTCGAATCTTGTTTCTGGAGTATTCGAGTTCGGCGGCGAAGACCTCGGCGGTCTGGAAAGCACGCAGGTAGGGGCTGGAGAGGAACAGGTCCGGGGCAACGCCGATTTCGGCGACGCCTTTGGCGACCAGGTGGGCTTTCTCCATGCCTTCCTGGGTGAGGAAGCGCTCGGGATCGGGGGGACACTTGGGGTCTTCCCGGTCGACGGCGATGCCGTGGCGAACGATGTAGAGCTGCACGAGGACTCTCCAGAGACCAGTTTATAGCAAGAAATCTTGCAGAGAGGTGACGAGTCAGTGGGGGTGTGCCTGATTTTGAGAACGAGGAAGGAAGTGAAGAAGTAAGCAGATGCCGAAATCAAGAGATCAAGATCGGTAGAAACAAGAAAAAAGATTTAACGCAGAGGACGCCGAGACAGAGCGCAGAGGGCACGGAGGTGGGTGGGACCCTGATCAAATCGTGGGTGAAGAAGCGGTTGGATTGCAGGCATCGGTCAGTTGAAGTGGGGGGCGCGGAAGTAGAGGTGCGTGTGGAACTCTTTTTCGAAGAGGGTGGCGCTGCGCTCGGCGTCGCGGATGTCTTCGGCGGCGTCGCCGCGAACGCGAAGATTGATGGTGACGGCGCTAGGCTGGAAGGCAGCTTTCAGATTCTGGACGCGCTGGCGATGGGAGTGGTCGAGCCCTTCGGCGACGCGAAGGATGGCGGCGAGGCGGCGGACGACGCGCTTGTCGCTGTTGTTGAGCATGGAATAAGCGGGATGATCGGTGTCCGGACTGGATTTGCGGTTGTGATAGCGAACAACAGCGGCGGCGATGTGGCGGTCGCGATCCTCGAGCCCGGGAATATCGCCGTTGAGGGTGAGGTATTCGCCGTGCTTGTGATGTCCGCGATGGCTGACGCGGTGGCCGATGTCGTGGAGGAGCGCACCGGCTTCGAGTTGCACGCGGGCCTGCGGCGGCAGATGGTGCAGCGGCTGAAGACTGTCGAAGAGCATGAGGCAGAGTTCGCGGACGTGTTCGGCGTGGCGCATGTCGTATTCGAGGCGCCGGGCAAAGCTGCGCGTGCCGACGAGAATCTGCCGGGCCTCGGTGGTGTAACGGTGTGGCTCCTTGCGAGAAAAAGCGTCGCTGGCGATTTCCTGGAGGAGGCCTTCGCGAATGCCGACCGTGGGAATCAGGAACTGACGGACGTTCAGGTAGCGGCCGAGGACGGCAAAGATGATGCCGGCAATGCCCATGACGTCGGCGCGATCGCGGCGAACGCCGTAGGTCTTCATGCGTTCGCGCACATCGCGCTCGAGGATGCCGGGAAGCCGCTCGCGCAGTAGAGAGACATCGAGCGTGGGGAGGCCTTCGCGGCGAGGGCCCGGCGCTACGTTGGAAAGCGTTTCGGCGTTGCCGCCGAGCGCGACGGAGATGTCGTCGCCCAGATTGGGGCGTTCGGGCATGCGCGAGTCCAGCAGTGCGCGGAGGTAGCGGCGAACCTGCTCGGCCTGCGCGGGACGAATCGCCCCGGGAATGCCGAGAGTGGTCATCAGGCGAACCGTGCCGATGGGAAGCTGCGCGCTTTGCAGGACGGCGTGATCCTTGAGGAGCGTGATCTCCAGGCTGCCGCCGCCGAGATCCACGACGCAGTTAGGAGGAGATTCCGGCCCGAGCGCGGCGGAGGCGGCTTCGCGGCCGAGGCGCGATTCTTCCTTGGCGCTGATGATTTCCAGGCGGATGCCGGTGGCCTGGCGGATGCGGTGAATCAGTGTGCCCGCGTTGCGGGCTTCCCGGGAGGCGCTGGTGGCCACGGCGCGATACCGCGAGACCCCGTACTCGTCCATGATTTCCTTGAGATGGACGAAGGCTTTGACGCCCTTTTTCAGGATATCTTCGCTAAAACGGTGACGCACAAAAACGCCTTCGCCCAGCCGAAGGGGATAGCGTTCGTTGACGATGGGTTCGATATCGAGAGCGGAGAAGGCGCGGGCGACGGAGAGCCGGACCGCGTTGGAGCCGGCGTCGATGGCGGCAATGTGGACCGGCTCGGGCATCGTGGAGGCTACCGCCAGAGATGCGCGAGTGCGGAAGAAGGCGTGTATTTGGAGGCGCGGATGCCGAGCTGCTCGCCGATGCGCTGGCGCAATTGCTTGTTGACGACCGAGACGCTGGCTTCGCCGTCGAGTTCGATAAAGGCATTGCGCTTGGCCATGCTTTCGAGCTCCCGCTTGATCATGGTCTGGTAGCGGACGAAGGACCAATAGAGGTCGTGGGAAAGCGACATATCGCGGCCTGCTTCCCAGTAGCTGATGGCCTGGGCTTTTTTGAATTCGCGGGCGAAGGCGGTTTCCGGACGCACGTTGAGCCAGAAGGTGAGATGCGGGCGCAGGGCCATGGCGTAGAGGCCGGTGAGGTAGTCGCGATTGATGCCGCGAACGACGCCGCGGGCAATCAACGTGAAGATGAAGCGGTCGGCAAGCACGACGGCGCCGGAGCGGAGCGCGGGAACGATGCGGTGTTCGAGTTGGTCGAAGAAGTCGGTGGCATACATGAGGGCAAGAGTGAGGCGCGTGACCGCGTTTTTGGCGAGCAACTCGTCAATGTCGCGGCCGACGAGATTCGAGCGGCGGAGGCCACTGGTCTGCACGGCAAAGCCTTCCGATTCGAGCCATTCCTGAAGGAGAGCGATCTGCGTGGAGCGGCCGGAGCCGTCCATGCCCTCGATGACAATAAGGGAACCGTTGAGTTCCGTGGGATCGAGGCCGACGAGGGGTTCACCGAAGAAGAATTGTGAGGATTCGGAATCCGAGGCGGCGGCCTTGAGGGTGATTTCGATCACCGGTTCGCCGGGAGCGGAGACGCCTTTGTCTTTTTCCTGGTCGGGCATGACTACTCCGCCTCCGGAGGGCGGGGAGCGAAGCGCTTGAGGTCGATTTTGGAGGCGACAATGTCGCGCATCTGCTTTTGCAGTTTGTTGACGGGAAGGGTGCCGTCGAGGACGACGAAATTGTCGGTGTCCACCATTTTATCGTATTCCTCGAGAATGCGCGCCTGGAAGAGTTTGAAACTTTCGGGGCGTTCGTAGGAAAGGCCAAGGTCCATGCCGGCTTCGTAGTATTTCAGCTTGGGGCGGCCGCTGAGGATGCGGTCGACGGCGATTTCGAGCGGGGCGCGGAAATAGAAGGTGATGTCCGGAACGGGCGCGAAGCGGTAAAGGTTGCGCAGCCAACGATGGGAGCAGCCGCGGGAGGCGTCACGGGCAAAAGCGGTGTAGATGTAGCGGTCGGCGAGGACGAGGTAATCGCCCTGGAGCAGCGGCATAATCTGGCGCTCGCAGCGGTCAGCGAAGTCAGCGGCATGGAGCAGCGAGAATGTAGTGGGCGTGAGCAGGCGCTTTTGTTTGCCGCGACGGGTGGCGGATTTGACGAGCGGCGAAGAGTTCCATTCGGTGAAGTGGAGACGGTAGCCGCCGATTTCGAGCCAGCGCTTGAGGAGATAGAGTTGGGTGCTTTTGCCGGAGCCGTCAGTGCCCTCGACAACGATGAGCGCGCCGGGATAGGCGCGGCTAGGGACGGGACGGCCGGGTTGCGGGAGCGTGGTTTTGGAGGCGTCCGGGCGCGGAGGCGCTTTTACGGGGTTGTCTTGGTTTTCCATGCGCGAGAGAAGCGGCGACGGTGCTGGAAAGTGAGCGTAGTCGGTCATTGTTACAGAACGATTACAACACAGGGCGGGGGCTGCGAGCAAAGGCGGGGCACCCGGGAAAACTCGACAACAGAAACTGGAATTCGAGAGAATAACCCTCAGCCTGAAAACCACGGCCTGCGGCAGGCGGCGGTGGTGGAGCCTGGTTCAGTCCAAGGAAGTGCAGATAGCTACGGGGACGAGGCAAGCTGACCCAGAGAATTCCTTTCCCTCAATCGCCCAATGGTGTTGATGACCAAGGCGCGGATCCGTGGATCGCGAGTAATCGAAAGATGGCTGGCGCCCTTCACCAGGACATCGGCGACAATCCTGGTCTTTGCTGGGTCTTCGAGCTTCAGCCTCTTTGTCGTCAGGAACATTAGGTAATCGTGAGCGTGGAAGATCGCGCCTTCCTTCACGTTGCTGGGAACGGTCACATCGTCAATGCCGACGCTGTCCACTTGGATAGTCAACTCCACGGGAATGTCCCGGTCTCGCAGTTCGCGTGCAACCGTGAGCATGGCCCAGCCACCCATGCTGTGACCAACCAGGATGATTCGGGGACCGGCTTGCGATTCCAGAAGCGAAAGCCGGCCGGGATGTGCGGGGAAGTGCGTAAGAATCCAATCGAGGCCGGTAGACGGATGGTAGGGCAGAAAAGACCTGGCGCAAACATCCGCGTACGCCGGCTCGCGCAAAATGTCCCGGATTTGCACAATGCCCGATGCTTTATGCCCGGAAGTCTCCATCGCGCCGACGAACCCTGCATAGATAATCCTGCAGCCGGACGGATGCGATGTTTTGTCAAAAAGGGTACGGCCGTGAGTTTGCACTTGTGAAGTGGAAATGCCCCCCATGCAGATCAACAGAGCTGCAGTCCGGAGGGTCGTCCGGCGTACACGCGTCAGAGAGACAGTGAGAATTTCATTCAAAGGGGTAAGTTGAAATGACTAAAACTTATCTCGCAAACGGGACACAAAACCCTGGCGAATGCCGCAGGAGTTAAAGCCAGCCTTTCCAGGCCTTGCGTGCCGGGGACAAAGCTCCGGCCCCCTGCGGCGTTCATGAGACAACTTCCAGGCAAAATACGGAATTTGAGTTTACACGCTAATTGTTTGGGCGTCACACATTTCGGTGCAATTGAGGCGACGGCAAAGAAAATTACTTGGAGAGCGGCGGCCAGTTGGAAGGCGCAGAAAGAGGCTGGCGTTTCCCGCTGGAAAGCGCTGAGCAGTGCGAATCAGGGGGTGACAGATCAGAGTCGCAATCCGTTCCAGCGTGAAGCGGAGTCCGCGCGTGGAGACAGTGCGATATGCGTGTCGACGTTTCAAGGCGATAAGGCTTGGCCGGAACGACACAGGCTGAAGCGTCTGCTACCTCAGAAGAAGGAGAGCTTGACGGTCAGATATTTTTTGGGGTTTTTGCGGAATTCCTCGAGGAAGGTGCGAAGTTCGGAGGAGGCAGCGGCAAGATTGTCGTAGAGTTGCGGGTCATTGAAGATTTTGCCCACCGTGTTGTCGTTCTTGTTCATTTTGGAGGTGGCGTCGGCGAGGTTGCTGCTGGTGTCGCGGAGCTTGTTGTAGAGGGTTTCGTCGGTGGCGAGCTTGCCGAGGGTACCTTTGCCGGCCCGAATGTCGCCCATGATGTTGTTGCCGTTATCGAGAGCGGCTTTGGCCTGATCGTAGAGCGATGGATCGTAGAGCAGCTTGCCGATCGTGCCCTTCTGCGCCTTCACGTCGGCGAGGATGGAGTTGACGTTATCCACGCCAGTGTCCACTTTCGTGTAGAGCTCGTCGGTCATCAGAAGTTTGCCGACAGTTCCCTGCCCCGCCTGGACGTTGCCGGCGATGTGATCGGCTTTGGCGAGAATGCTGTCGAGATGGTTGTAGGCGGATTCGTCCGTGAGGAGCTTGCCGAGGTTGCCCTTGCCGGCGCGTACGTCGGCAACCATGCCTTGAATGGTTTCGCTGAGGGCTTTGAGATTGGCAAGGACATCCGCGCTGCGCTCGACCACTTCCTTGATGGCTTTTTCTTCGGTGCCGGGGATGGCCTGGCCTTCCTTGAGAGGAACGCCGGTGTAGCCGCGTTGAACGGTAACGTAGCGGTTCCCGAGCAGCCCTTCGGTGACCAGAGAAGCGGTGGAGTCGGTGAGGATGTCCGACTGGTATTTTTTCTGCACGCGCATGACGACTTCAATGTTGTGCATGCGGTCGGGCGGTTTGCCGGGCTGGCGCGGCACAAGGCGAATGGCTTCCACGTTGCCGATCTCGACGCCATCGAGACGCACGGGGGCTCCCGTGGAGAGGCCAGAAACTTCGGGAAGATACGTTACCAGGCGGTACTTGGGGCCGACGAAGTTAACGCCGGTGACATAGAAGATGCCAACCGCCAGAATGAGGAGACCAACGAGAACGAAAAGGCCAACGCGCAGTTCCGACCAGGTGATTTGTTTGCGTTGGGCCATCCGGCGATGCCTCCGAGAGCTGTGAGGAGTTGGGTACGACCACTATACAGGAATCAGGAAATTATCCACTGAGGAGATTACGCGGGTTTCCTCATAAGCTAAAGCCAGGTTAGTTTTTCACGATCATGTCGGGGCCTTTCGAAGCTCGACGTCAACTAAAGTTCCGGCCCCTTTTCTCCTCAGCAATGGGATCTAAATCAAAAAGCGGCGAAGGTACGGGTCGCGGGAGTGCATGAGTTCATCGGGCTTGCCCTCGAAATAGATGCGGCCGTCGCGCAGGACGAGAAAGTGCGTGGAGACAGGGGAGCTGGATTCGAGGGAAGCGCCGCGCAAGACCTTCTTTGTGCGTGGATCGAAACGGAAGTTGGCGAGGCCAAAGCCGTCCTGGAGGCGATGCGTAGCCATGAGCGCGGTGACTCCGTAGACGTCTCGCAAGCGGAGGATGAGGCTGATGATGGTCTGCGAAGTGATGGGGTCGAGACCCGCGGTGGGCGAATCATAGAGAACGATGGGCGGCTTGGTGACCAGCGCGCGAGCGATCGCGACGCGGCGGCGCATTCCCCCGGAGAGGTCGGAAGGGAGCATCTCGCCGGTGTCGGCCAGTTCAACGAAGCGGAGGACTTCCAGGACGCGGGAATCGATCTCCTCGTCGGCGAGGCGATCCTCCTGAAGGCGGTAAGCGACGTTTTCGCCAACGGTGAGCGAATCGAACAGCGCGCCTTCCTGAAAGACGAAGCCTATCTGGCGGCGTATTTCGAGGAGTTCCGACTCGTGCATGACGGAGACATCCTTGCCGAGAACGAAGATGTTGCCGGAATCGGGGCGAAGCAAACCCGCGGCAAGCTTCAGAAGAAGCGTTTTGCCGGTGCCGGTTTCGCCCAGCAGGATAACGGTTTCGCGTTCCTGTGCGGAGAAGGTGACGCCGCGGAGGATGTCGCCTTCGGCAAAGCCCAGACGAACGTCCTTGAACTCGATGGCAGGCTGGCCAGTGACCGGAAGAGTGGAAGGGAGCGAGGCGGGTGCGAGTTCCATAGAGGGTCAGAAGAATTTATCGGCGACGTATAAAGCGAGTTTGGTGAGAAACGTGTCCGAAACGATGATCAGCACGCATGAAACGACTACCGCCTGCGTGGTGGCGCGGCCGACACCTTGCGTGCCGCCGCGGACGCTGAGTCCCTGATAGCAGCCGACCGTGGCCATGATAAACGCGAAAACGAGAGCCTTGCTGAAGCCCTGCATGATGTCCGAAAACTGCAGGATAGCGATGGCGCGCTGCCAAAAGGTGATGGCGCTGATACGCAGGGAGAAAACGCTGGCGACCATGCCGCCGAGGAGGCCGACGAAGACCGCGATGGTAGTGAGCAAAGGAAAGGTGACGAGGGTGGCGAGGACGCGCGGCGTGACCAGCTTGCGGCTGGGGTCGGTGCCCATCGCGCGCATCGCGTCTACCTGCTCCGTGACCACCATGGAGCCGAGTTCGGAGGCAATGCCGGAGGAGCAGCGGCCGGCAACGAGCAGCCCGGTGATGGAAGGGCCGAGTTCGCGGACCAGGGCGAGCGAGACGATGTCACCGGTGAGGGAGGCCTGGCCAAAGCGCTCGAACTGCGAGCCGGTCTGAAGAACCATGACGGCGCCGATGAAAAATCCGGAGAGCAGGACGATGGGGAGCGAGCCGACGCCAATGTAATCCATTTGGTCGACGGTGTCCTGGACATAGCGGGGCCCGGTGGCGAGATTCGTGAGCGAGCGGAAGGAAAGCCGGGAGTAATCCTGGACTTTGAGGACGGTGGTTTTGGCGAGATCTTCGAGGACTTCGCGGACGGAAGGCACTTCGGGTGCGGGGGCCTCTTGCGGGGTCGCCTGTAAGGGAGTGTCAGCCACGAGTTTCTCGCGAGTGTGTCGGAGAAAGCGTAACCGGGGAGGGAGAGGGCGTCAAGGGAGTTTGGCCGGAGAGGTTTTTGGTTGGTAGTCGGTAGTCGGCGGTTTGTAGTTCGGAAAAGAAGTCGCAAAATAACGCAGACGCCGAAGATGAGGGAAGGGGTGTCAGTCAGAAGGAGGCCCTAGAAGGGTGGCCGATCTGAAGGAACGGCCACTACATTTTTGTTGCGAACGGTGGAGGTAGACGGAGGAGACGGTTCGCCGATACACTGGATGTTTATGCTTCGGTTCTATACGGCGGGTGAATCGCACGGGCAGGCACTGCTGGCGTTTTTGTCGGGATTGCCGGCGGGATTGCGCGTGGACGTGGGCGCAATCAACCACGAATTGCACCGGCGGCAATTGGGCTATGGGCGCGGCGGACGGCAGAAAATCGAGAAGGATTCGGCGGAGATTTTCGCGGGCGTGCGCCAGGGACAGACGATTGGGGCGCCGATTGCTTTGCGGATTGAGAACCGCGACTGGGCGAATTGGGAAAAGATTCTGCCGGTGGAAGCGTCCAATGCGCCGGAGACGGAATCGCGAAAGCTGACGGCGCCGCGGCCGGGTCACGCGGACCTGGCCGGTGCGCAGAAATTCAATTTCCACGATGCGCGATACGTATTGGAACGCGCTTCGGCGCGGGAGACAGCGGCGCGTGTGGCGGCGGGGGCGTTTGCCAGGCAACTGCTGAAAGAATTCGGCACGGAGATTGCCAGCCACGTGATTCAGGTGGGGCACGTGCGGCTGGAGCGCGCGGCGAATTGGGAAGAAATTCGCGATATCTGCAGGGACCTGGAATCGCCGCTGCGGTGTGTGGATGCGGCTGCGCAGGAAAAGATGAAGGCGGAAGTGGACGCGGCGTTGAAGGCGGGCGATACGGTGGGCGGCGTGTTTGAGATCGTGGCGCACAACGTGCCTGTGGGCCTGGGGTCGCACGCACAGTGGGACGAAAAGCTGGACGGCCGGCTGGCCCAGGCGCTGATGAGCGTGCAAGCGGTGAAGGCGGTGGAAATTGGTTCGGGGGTGCTGGCCGCGGGATCGTACGGGAGCGAGGTGCAGGACGAAATTTCGTACGACAAGGCGGGCAGGAAGTTCCGGCGGTCGAGCAACCGAGCGGGAGGATTGGAAGGCGGCATCACGAACGGCGAAGACGTGGTGATCCGCGGGTATTTGAAGCCGATCTCGACGCTGCGGAAGGCGCTGGGCACGGCGGACCTGGTGACGAAGGAGCCGGTGCAAGCGGCGTACGAACGTTCGGACTGGTGCGTGGTGCCCGCGGGAGGAGTTGCGGGAGAGGCAATGGTTGCCCTTGTGCTGGCCGATGCTTTTCTGCAAAAATTTGGAGGAGATTCGTTCGCCGAAATGCGGCGAAATTTCGAAAGTTATGGCCGACAAATCGACGAGTTCTGAAAAACCAACGGCTGCCGCGGCGGAAGCGACCGAGGTGGCAGCGCCCCCGCGCAAGATCTATCCGATCGTGAAGTACGGCGACCCGGTGCTGGAGAGGCCCGCGGCGACGATCACGTCGTTTGACGCGGGGCTGGAAACGCTGGCCGAGGAGATGTTCGCCTCGATGTACGCGGCGCAGGGCGTGGGCCTGGCGGCTCCCCAGATCGGGAAGAGCATCCGGCTGGCGGTGGTGGACGTGACCGGCGGGAAGAATCCCGAGGCGAAAATTGTGCTGGTGAATCCGGAGATCACCCACGGTGAAGGCGAAGTGCGGGAAGAGGAAGGCTGCCTTTCGATTCCGGGATTCCGGGGTTACGTGGTGCGCCCGCAGTTTGTGACCGTGCGGGCGCAGAACCTGAAGGGCGAAACGTTTGAGATTCGCGGCGAAAACCTGCTGGCGCGGGCGTTTTGCCACGAGATCGACCACTTGAGCGGCATTTTGTTTTTGCAGCATTTGAGCATGCTGAAGCGCGACTTGATCCGGCGGAAGATCAAGAAGATGCGCAAAGAGGGCGAGTGGTAGTTGCGGCCCGCCAGCGGGTGTGGCGGCGATGAGCGCAATGCGCCTGGTATTTTGCGGTACTCCCCAGTTCGCAGTCCCTTCCCTGAAGTATTTACTGGCACAGCCTGATTTCGAGATTTTGAGCGTGTACACACAGCCGGACCGCCCGCGCGGGCGGGGACAGGAAGTCTCGTTCTCGGCGGTGAAAGAAGTGGCTCTGGGCGCGAACGTGCCGGTGATGCAGCCGGAAAAAGTGCGCGCGCCGGAAGTGGAGGAGCATCTGCGCGGCCTCGCTCCCGACGCGATCGTGATCATCGCGTACGGGCAGATCATTCCGAAGCGCCTGCTGCCGATTCCGCGGCTGGGCTGGATCAATCTGCATGCTTCCCTGCTGCCGAAATATCGCGGCGCGGCGCCAATTCACTGGGCGATTGCCAGGGGCGAGACGGTGACAGGCAACACGACGATGCGGATTGACGCGGGGATGGATACGGGAGAGATGCTGCTGCAGGAGAAGATGCCGATTGGGCCAGACGAGACTTCACCGGAATTGGCAGCGAGGTTGGCAGAGGCGGGCGCGCCGCTGATGGCGGAAACTTTGCGGCGGCTGGCGAGGGGGGATTTGGCGGGGCGTCCGCAGAATCATGCGGAGGCGACACTGGCACCGATGCTGAAGCGGGAGGACGGGCGAATTGCGTGGGGGCGGCCGGCGGCGGAAATTCATAACCGGATGCGGGGATTCGCGCCGTGGCCGGGGGCATACACGGAATTTCGCGGGCAGACGTGCCACATGTGGGGGAAGCCGGTGGGCGGGGAAAACGTCGCCGCTGTACCGGGAAGTTTGGTGGCGACTGGATCGGGGCTGCGAGTTGCGTGTGGAGAGGAAACGCTGCTGGAAATTGAATGGGTGAAGATGGAGGGGCGGAAGCAGGTGACGGCACAAGAGTTTGTGCGCGGAGCGAGATTGGGGAGCGAAGAGCATTTTGGCGAGTGAAGGTTAAAGGCCTCTGATAGGCGATGGACATGCTTGTATCCAGGCGGCGGAATCCGATTGCGATGGGTTCCAAGGCCCGTTCGACGGCTCAAAGCTGTGCGAATACGGGACAGTGGGGCAAGCATGGAACGGGATGCAAGGCATGAAGCTGGTCTGAAGTTATTTGCGGCGTCGCAGTTCGAGCAGGCTTCGCGCGAACTGCGGTCCTCCCTCGAAGCGGAACCAAACAGCGAAAAGTGGAATGATTGGGCGGCTGCCGAAGCAGCCTGCGGCCGAATTGACGAAGCCCTGTCCGCGCTTTCCCGCGCGCTGCTGTTGGACCCCAACAATCGGCAGGCACAAGAAAACCTGGAGTTCCTGCAAGGGGGGCAAAATCGCCTTCCCAGCTTCAAGATAATACAGGAATCAAGTTGCGGTACGGGCTGCGCCGACCGCGGCGGGCAAAGCGGTACGAGCCGGCGAACGGATGCGGGTCTGCCCACAGGTCAGGGCGCTTCTGGAATCGTTGACGCGTATTTTCGGGAACTGCGCGGCATTCCGGCGTATGACCCCGCGCTTTCGCCCGAAATGCATGAGGCGTTGCAGCGGGCGAATTCCGACAGTTCCTATTTCGTTAAAGAGGCATACCGGCGGTTGCGAACTCTTCCGGAAGCGGCGGCCGGCGCGATCCTGAATCGATTGGAAACAGGGGCGGATCGGGACTACCGGTTTCTGGCGATTGCGGCAATGAACGCAATGGAAAACCAGGATTGGGATCGCGCGCTGGAACTGCTGCGCGCGGCTGAGGAGCGCCATTGGGTGGATGTGTTCCTAGAGAGGGAGCGCATACGGTGCGAAGAACTGCGGCAGGATGCGGAGCCCGGCAAACCCGGGGCGCTGGCCGGCATCAACGAATATCTGGCCGGCAGTTTTTGCACGGCGCCCTGGGAAACCATGGAGATCACTTCGTGGGGGCCCAAAATCGAGCAAACCGGAGACGTGTATTTCTGTTGTCCGGCGTACATGCCGGTGGTGACAGGAAACGCGCGGGAGCTGCGAGCCGAAGAAATCTGGAATTCCACAGTGGCCCAGGAGGTGCGGAAGTCCATCCATGATGGCAGCTTCCGATACTGCAGCCGGCTCCATTGCCCCCTGATTTCCGGCCGCCAGCTTCCTTCGAGGGAAGCAGCGCTCGCCGAGGCGCAGGCGGAGAAGGGCGCGAAGGAGGGCGCAGATTCTCTCGAAACGATTTACCCGCTGAAGGCGAAAAAGGGGCCGGCGCGAGTGGCGCTCTCCTACGACCGAAGCTGCAACCTGGCTTGCCCATCGTGCCGAAGCGACTACTACACGGCCACAAAAGAAGAGCAGGAAAAGCTGCACGGTTTTTACGGCGAATTTGTAAAGAGCATGGTGAAGGATGCGCGGCTGATTTATATGGATGGCGCGGGCGAGACCCTTGCCAGCAGGCATTCCCGGGAGGTCTTGCGGTCGCTGAATCGCCAGGATTTTCCGGCGCTGAAGTTTCGGATTCAGAGCAACGGGCAACTTTTCGACCGGCGGGCCTACGAAGAGTTTGACCTGCGCGGAAGGCTGGAGCGCGTGGACATCTCGATTGACGCGGCGAGGCCGGAAACATATGCGGTCATCCGCAAGGGTGGAACGCTGAAGCGGCTTCTGGAGAACGTGGAATTCCTGGATGGGCTGCGACAACGGGAAGGCGAGAGCTTCCAGATCAGCTTTCGCTTCGTGATTTCAGCCTTGAACTACCGGGAAATGCCGGAGGTCATTCGCCTGGCGAAGCGCCATCATCTGGACATCGTGGAGTTCATGGTAATGCGGCAGTGGGGGCAGTTTTCGCCGGAAGAAGCGCGGCAACTGTTTGTGTTCAACCCGGGCCACCCGCAGCACGAGGACTTTCGGAACGTCCTTTGCGCGCCCGAGATGGAGGATCCCATCGTGATCCTGGGCAGCGCCGGGGAATTTCGCAAGGCCGTTGCCAGACAGAAGATGGAATCGTCCCGCCCGATGATCGAGATACCTTCCTCAGTTCACCCGCGCAGCGACCAGTAAGAGCAGCCCGGCCCGCCTCACAAATCGGGGCCCAACCGACCGATAGAACTTTGGACAAAGGTTGATTTGCGCGCGATGCACGCGTGCGTCATACTCAGATTTCATACCCGCAGGGACCGAAAGCACGCATCATTGGAGCCATCCTGAACATGCATAGAACGCTGGTGGACCTCACGAAGCGAGGACAGGGATTTTGTATGCGAACGGGTTTGCGGCACGCGGCGGCGTGGCTGCTGGCGGCGCAACTTGCCGCTTATCCGGCGGCGGCCGCACCGGCGACGAAGGACAAGCCGGCAACGAAGGAAACTCCGGACGGCGTGCTTCAGGCGATGCAGAACGAATTGACGCGGGCGAAGACGGACCTGGCGAAAAGCGATCCCGCGCCGTATTTCCTGAGTTACACCGCATACGATCAGAACCAGATTTTCATTGCGGGAGCGTACGGCGCGCTGCTTTCGGACACGGCAGTGAAGCGGCGGAGCGTGGACGTGACCATGCGTGTGGGCTCGCCAGACCTGGACAATACGCACGGGCAGAGCCGCTCGAGCGGGATGAGCTCGGGTTCCCTGCCCCTGCAGGACGATCCGGACGCGACGGCGCGAATTCTTTGGGAGTTGACCGACCGGGAATACAAGCGCGCGGCTCCCGCATACATGAACGTAAAGACAAGCAAGGCGGTGCAGGCGGAAGAAGAGGACAAATCGCCGGATTTTTCGCAGGAAGCGCCGAGCGTGTATCTGGACGAAAAGCTGCCGACGCCGGCGTTCGACAAGAAAGCGTGGGAAGACGAGGTGCGACGTGTCTCCGGGGCGTTCCGGAAGTATGCGGACGTGTACTACGCGACGGTGATATTGCAGGCGGGCACGTCAAACGAGCGAATGGTGTCGAGCGAGGGATCGAAGATTGAGACGCCGAGCGAGTCCACGCGGCTAGTGATCGAGGCGCAGACGCGCGCGGACGACGGGATGAATTTGTTACGCGTGGAAACGTTCCAGGCGCCGACGGTGGACGGACTGCCGTCCGAAGCGGAGCTGATGGCCAAGACGGAAAAGATGGCGGCGGATTTAAAGGCGCTGCGCAAGGCGCCGGTGGCGGAGCCGTATGATGGGCCGGCGCTCCTGAGCGGGCGGGCCGCAGCGGTGTTTTTCCACGAGGTGCTGGGGCATCGCCTGGAGGGGCACCGGCAGCGCGACGAAGAAGAGGGGCAGACGTTTACGAAGAAGGTGGGGCAGCAGGTGCTCCCGAAGTTTCTGACGGTAGTGGACGACCCAACGCTCAGCGAGATGAATGGCATGAAACTGGCGGGGACGTACAAATTCGACAATGAAGGGACGCCCGCGCAGCGCGTGGTGGTGATTCAGGACGGCGTACTGAAGAACTTCCTGATGTCGCGAATGCCGGTGAAGGGTTTCGACAAGTCGAACGGGCACGGACGGAACCAACCCGGATTGATGCCGACGGGCCGCCAGGGGAATTTGATCGTGACGTCGTCGCAGCCGGTGCCCGAGGCAAATTTGCGGCAAATGCTGATTGACGAAGTAAAGAAACAAGGCAAGCCCTACGGTTTGTATTTCGACGACATTCAGGGCGGCTTCACGTTGACCACGCGTTCGCTGCCGCAAGCTTTTCAAGTGCTGCCGGTGATTGTTTACAAAGTCTACGCGGACGGGCGCCCGGACGAACTGGTGCGCGGCGTGGATATTGTGGGCACGCCGCTGGCGGCGCTGACGAGGATTATCGCGACGGGAGATACGGAGCACGTGTTCAACGGCATTTGCGGTGCGGAGAGCGGAAGCGTCCCGGTCTCGGCGGTGGCGCCGGCAATGCTGTTCAGCGAAATGGAAGTGCAGAAGCGCGCACACGGCCACGAACGGCCGCCAATTTTGCAGGCTCCGGGAGTGGAGAGCACCGCGCCAAGCAACACGAAAGGTAGTGCAACGGAGGTGAAGCCGTGAGCGGGTGCCGCAGGGTGTTACGGGTGGTTGTCGCGTTGATGGCGTTACTGGCATTCGCAAGCGCGCGCAGCGAAGCCGCGAAGGAAGCGGGAGCGGCAACCAGCGACGCGGCCACCGCGAAAGCGCATGAACTGGCCAAAGGCGACGCGCTGCTGGAATCATTGCTGACGGAACTGGACCGATCGAAGGACCACCTGAAGATGGACCAGGTGCAGGCTCCGTATTACATCGAGTATCGCGTGGACGACGTGGAGAACCTAGATACAGAGGCGTCGTTCGGAGCGCTGCTGAGCAATCAGCGGGCACACCTGCGCGTTCTGCGCGTGGTGGTGCGGCTGGGCAATTACAAGCAGGACAGCTTTTACGGCCAGGGGATGGGCGGGGCCACGATTCTGCCGGTGGATAACGATCCGATTGCGTTGCGGCGGCAGATCTGGTTGTTAACGGACGAGGTGTACAAAGCCGCGGCAGACGCTTATGCCGAAAAGCAGGCGGCGCTGAAGCAATACACGGCGGACGCGAATCCAGTGGACGATTTCGCGAAGGCGCCGACGGTGACGAAGATCGAGCCGACGGTGAGCCTGCAAGTGGACTCACCCCGGTGGACGAAAACGCTGGAGGAACTGACGAATCTTTACCGGAAATATCCGGAGATGCAATCGGTGTCGGCTTCGGCGCGGTTTCGCGCGGTGAACCAATATTTCGTGAATTCGGAAGGGACGATCGTTCGCAACGGAATGATCAACGCGACGGTAACGTTTGTGGGGCGAACGCAGGCTTTGGACGGAATGCGTCTGGAGCGGAGCCCTTACTGGACGGAAGACCGCGCAGAGGATTTGCCGAAGCCGGAAGTGTTAATGAAGAACGCGACCGAGACGCTGGACACGTTGAAAGCTTTGCGAAGCGCGCCGATTGTAGAGGAGTCCTATCGCGGGCCGGTGCTATTCGAGCCGGACGCGGCGAACGACATCATGGCCGGGTTGATCGGGGCGAACGTGCTGGGCCGCAAACCGGGATTGGGGAAGCCGAACCGGACGACCGGGGCCTTCGCGACGAGTTACAAGACGCGGGTGCTGCCGAAATTCGTGAGCGTGGTGGACGATCCGACGTTGAGAGTGTTCGACGGGCAGAAGCTGATCGGGAATTACGACGTGGACAGCGAGGGCGTGGCCGCGCAGCGGGTGACAGTGGTTTCCGACGGCGTGCTGGAGAATTACTTGACGAGCCGCGAACCGATCCGGGATTTCCCGGCGTCGAACGGGCACGGAAGAGCCGCGCCGGGGACTGCGGCGTTTCCCGCCTCGGGGACCCTGATTTTCAAAAGTTCGGAGGCGGAGCCCGCGGCAGACCTGACGAAGAAATTGAAGGAGATGGCGGCGGCGGAAGACCGGCCGTACGGCTACCGCGTGGACACGCTGGGGCCGGGCAATTCGCCGCGGCTGCTCTATCGGATTTACGTTTCGGACGGACACCAGGAACTGGTGCGCGGGGCGGTGTTTAATGAGCTGGATGTGCGGGCGCTACGGAATGATCTGATTGCGATGGGCAACGACCCTTTGGTAAGCAATCGCGTTGGGGGCGTGCCGCAAACGGTCATTACGCCGTCACTGTTGTTTGATGAGTTGGAAGTGAAGCGGGCGGATACCAGCAAGGAGAAGCTGCCGGAATATCCGGCGCCGGAATTGAAGAAGTAAGCAGTAAGTGCGCCGCGTGGATGGAAGATCGCAGGCAGGAATGCCCGTGCCAGACCGGCGGGCGACTGAATTCTACTGCGGATGCTTTTCGAGGAACTGGCCAAGCAGCGCGGCGGCGTGTTCGCAGAGGTTGCGATCGTCGGGGCCGAAAGCGGCGAGGAAGTGGGAGTCGATGTCGAGTTCGCCGGCGACTTTGCCGTGGACGAAGACGGGGACGACGATTTCGGATTTGGTTTCGAGCGAACAGGCAAGATAGCGCGGGTCGGAGTTGACGTTGTCGACTACGATGGTCTTGCCGCTGGAAGCTGCCGCTCCGCAGATGCCCTGATTGAGCGGGATACGCGTGTGGGGCGTCATGGTGCCCTTGAAGGGGCCGAGGACGAGCGTGTCGCCACCCATTTTTTCGAGCAGATAGAAGCCGACCCAATTGTATTTGGTGAGTTTTTCGTGGAGGAGCGTGACGATGGACTTCATGAGCGCTTCGGCGGAGGCGGCGGAGTTGGCGAGCGCATCGAGCTCCGGGATGAGATCGGTGGATTTCAGGTTCGCGGTTGTCATTTGCTAGTAGTCGAACATAGTGGCAAGCGGTTGGGAAGCGGAAATTCGCGGTGAAGTGTGCGCCCGATCGGGCGCAGCGGAAAACGCGGATTGGCGCAGCGAATTGACACCGCCGGGAGCGGCCACTAAACTACTAAAGTTATGTTGCCGGGGTAGCTCATTGGTAGAGCGCCGCCCTGAAAAGGCGGGCGTAGCCAGTTCGATTCTGGCCCCCGGCACCATCCATGCTGCCGAGATTGACGAAGCCGCCGATCACGTCCGCGTTATAGTTCTTCCCTCCGAGAGTTCAGACCAATCAATTTTCACAGTGTGGCGTTTGTTTTTCCTGGCGCATTCCCCTTGCTTGTGGTCTGAACGTGTCCGGCTACACGAGGCAGGCGCCCGGTGGGACAGGAGTGGGGAAGCGTTCAGAAGCCGGTGTAGAGCTGGAAGGGGGCCCAATAGAAGGGCTTGGAGAATACGGTGTGATTGCTGGATCGAAGCAGGGAGAGTTTGGCTTGGCGAAGGGCAGTGGCAGGGTCTTCTCCGTCATCGAGGCCGGAGTAGAGCGATTGCATCAGGCGTGGCGTGGAGGTGGCGTCGCTAACCTCCCAGAGGGCGCTGATGACATTTTGCGCGCCGGCGTGGAGGAAGGCCCAGGAAAGCCCGACGAGTCCTTCGCCGGCATAGATGCGAGTACCGGCGCTGTTGCAGGCGGAGACGGTGACCAGGCGTGCGCGAAGCGGGTGAGCCAGAATGTCGCGGGCGTAGAGTTTGTAGGTGTCACCTTCCCTGCTGAGGATGACGGCAGACTCAAGGGGATGGCTGTGGCTGGCGATTCCATGCGTCACAAAATGTAAAAACTGGAATCGCTCCGGGTGGCCGGAAAGATAGGCGCCGGGAGTCGCGGCCGTTCCCTGGAAGACTTCGCGTTCATTCGCTGGAAAGTGCGCCTCAACATTCTTGATTTCCGCAGGGGCTTGCTGGAGTTGCGGAAATTCGGCAACCGCGGGCTGCGGATTGCCGATGAGGAGGAGACTTTTTGACGAGGTGGGCCCGGCGTGGAGAGGAGGTCCGTGTTCGGCGAGGGAGCGAATAGAGTTTGCGGTGGAGAGAGTGACATCTTCTACCCAATAGTGTGGGGCGGGATCGGGAACCAACAGGGTCTCGAAGTTCAGGCCGTACAAGGCCTCCGCGGGAAAAAGCACAATGTGGGAATTCCGAGGAAGGAAGGCGTGTGCGGGAGCGACGAGCATGGCAAAGAGTTTCTCTCCCTGTTCCGTGTTCGACGCGAGGACATCCGCCCCGTCCAGGATCGCCTGGCGGTAGGCCTTGATGGCCGGATCCAGATCCGACTGACGCGGCAGCGTAAAGCACTTGGACGAATGCGGGGTGACGGCCCAGAGGTAGGAGAGGTCGCGGCCGAGCCAATAGAAAAGGAACGTGGCGTGGAGAGAAGAGGCGATCTTGCGCGGATCCTCGTGATGCTGCGAAAGAGGCGGAACGGCAGACCCGGGCGTCAAAGAGCGCTGCAAATCCATGGAACGGCTCCAATCCGCCACTTCCAGCGCTTCGTCCGGGCGGTGGTGGGCGACCAGAAAATCCACGTAAGCATCGACGAATTGGACTCCGGAGGAAAGAAACGAAAGGCGAAATTCCTCCTGAGTGATGGCGGAACGGGACGCGCCGATGGTGGCCATCGCACGAAGGTAGTGAGCTTCCGCTTGCCGCGGCCGATTCGTCTCATCGAAAACCCTGGCGAGGCGGGCTTCTGCCTCCCAGCGGGTTCGCGAACTGGTTTTGGGATCCTGTGCCAGGGATTCGAAAAGGCGTTCCGCGGAAAGAGAGTCGCCCTTTCGAGCGAGAATGCGCGCTTGCAAGAGGCGTGAAGAGAGAACGCCGGACGAATCGACCCCGGCGGTCTCGATCCGGAGGGCTTCGTCGTTGTTCTTTTCCGCGGAGGCCAGATCGCCCAATGCGAGATTGACCGTGGTGAGTTCGTTCAAGGATTGAGTAAGCACCGTTTTTTCTGCGATGCCCCGTGCTAGCCCAAGTGCATGCTCCAGATCCTTCTTCGCCGTGGCGTAGTCGCCCTTGGCATAGTGGGCCGTGGCAACGCCGATCATCCAATAGATTTCGTCGTTAAGCAGGCCGCTTTCCTTGGAGAGTGCCTCGCCTTGCTGATAGAGGGAGAGGGCGCCGTCAAAATCGCCGAGCTCGAAATGACTCCAGCCGAGGTTTCCGAGGATGCGCGCGACCGAGGTGCGCGCTTGCAGCGATTGCGAGAGCTGCAGGGCCTGGGTGTTCCACTCGATGGACTCATCGTAGTGTTCCTGGCGTGTGGCGATCAGGCCAAGGCTGCCCAAAGCGGCCGCCTGAAGATAGGGGTCGTGTTCGTGCAGGGAGAGAACGAGTGCGCGACGATAGGCGGTCTTGGCGGACTTGGAATCGTCCTGGAGGAAAGCGAGTGTGCCCTGACGAAGAGCGATTTCCCCGAGGAGAGACGGAGCTTGCGCTTTCGCCAGCGATTCGGCCTCAACGAGTAGATTCTTCGCTTCGGCGAACTGGAGAAGGAATGCCCGAGCCGTGCCCTGAGTCATTTTTCGCCAGACGGCAAGGTCGGTGGATTGCAGAGAAGGCGGTAAGTCCAGCTCAAGAAGGACGAGGGCTTCTTTCGCGCTGCGCTGGCGGACAAGGATTTCCGCCTTGATAATTACGAAGCGCCAGTGCCAGAGGGCATTCGAAGGCGGAAAAGCCTGCAGGCCTGCGTCGGCATCCGTGGAGGCGGCCTGCAGGTCGCCCCGCTTCAGCTTGAGCCATGCGTCCGGGTAGCTCTCTTGCGCGAATTTTTCAGGAGAGCGCCGGCAGCCTGCAACGGCGCCCAGAAGAAGCCAAAGCCCTATGGCCAGGGACGTCCATTGATGTCGGGCTGTGCGATGGCGAGCATGCCCGCATCCGGCGAACCGAGTTCGAGCCTCAGCATCGAAAGCAGGCGCTTCCCGGGTTCCGCGATGATTTCGCAAACATAGATTTTGCCAAAATGCGGTACGGTGATCACGTGGCCCTCGACCGTTATTCCCGGGCAATCGATCTCCATGCTTTTCACCAAAGAGCAAACGATCACCCCGTTGGATTCCTGTGCCATTTTCCCCGATTTTTTGGCGCCTGCAACTTTTTTGGAGAGGTGGTCGTACGTGGGGGTATCGAGGAAGAGTTGGTGGTCGAGTACCACACGAACGGGGTGCCCGGAGATGCAGAGGTTGTCGAAGCGGCTGCCGAGAGCCAGGATGTGCCCCTCGCGCTGGGCGGGATCATGTTCGGAAGTAAGGCGACCGACGACACGGTCGGCGGTGACGACATCTAAAATGTTGAGTCCCGCGACGGCGACTGTGGCTTCCGTGTGATGTTTATTGTCCGTTCCTTTGCTGCCGGAGACACGGCTATAGGCGTGGGAAAAGGAGAGTCGCTTCTCGAAGGCGAAACTCTCCACGCCCGCCTGGCCATGTCCACCGCCAAGCGGCAGAGCAACACTTCCTTGCACTTCGATGGATTTTTGAATCGGGCGACTGAACGTTCCGCTCAGGGCATGCGCCGAGGCGTGATAGTGAAATGCTGTGCTCTGGGACGCGGGCATAGGGACTCCTCCAGAAGACATGGATTAGCGTGCACGTGCGGTCTTGCTAAGGTCGCGATTCTACTGCAAAAGAGAGACGAAAGACTTCGTCTTTATTCGCAGTTGAGCTTGCCGCGGGGCCACTTGCGACGAAAACCAGGCTATAGGTACCCGGATGAATTGCGCCACCGGGAACAAAGAGATGCGCCTCCCGGTTGGCTTGATTGCCGGGGAGCACGAAGGCCCCAAAGACGTGGCCGGAAGCGTCAAGGAGTTTGCCCTCGTAAGACGGGGAGGCTTCTGACGGGGTGAAGTCAAAATCCAGGCCAAAGCTTTCGTGGGGGGCGATGGCGATGGCGTTTTGAGACTCACCGCGGGTGGCGCCCTGCAGTCGGAAGGTCTCGGTATAGATTCCAGACGGCAAGGCAACCGCGTCACGAGATTGCAGTGACGGAATGGTGACGAAATTCTGGTAGGCGACCACCGCGCCAAGAAAGGCAATTACGGGGAGCGCATAGGCGGGCCGCAGCCAACCGAACCAGGATTCGCGCCGCGGCTTGGCCAGCTGAGCGACCGTCTGCCTGCGGGCTTCGGGTTCCGCCAGAACTACACGGCCAGCGGTGACGAAGCTCGCGAGAGCGTCCAAGTCGGCGAGGCACTCGCGGCAGTCGAAGTAGTGCTCTTCGAACAGCTCACGATCAGCCGTGGAGAGCTCTCCCATCACATACCTTTCTGCCGCTTGTAGACGCACCGCTTCGTTATGGTCCATTTCCCTGTCCTATGAATAGTGAGGCAAAGTACGAAGTCGTTTCATTGGGGTTCGCCCCCGGAGGAGGCGCCTTGGCTGGGAGGGCCAGCCGTGAGGAAGGTGTCGCGAAAGCGGAGCTTGGCACGATGCAAGAGGACGCGGAGGTACTGGCGCTGGACGCCAAACTCAAGGCAGATCTGGTCCTTATCTTTCTCCTCAAGGAAGAGAGCGCGGAGGAGGTCGCGGTCGCGCTGATTCATTTCATCGAGGATAGCCCTAACCTTTTCAGTGGTTTGCTGGGAGATGAGGGCCTGTTCGAGATTGACGAGCCGATCAGGGATATCCAGGTGCGAGGGGTCGAGGGCCTGGGTGCGGCCGGTCTCCCGGAGGGATTCCCGTAAGACGTTCTTGCAAACGGAGTTAACGAATGCGCCGAAGCGTTCGGGCTGGCGGACGCCCCCTCCCTTGCGAAGGACGGCTATCACGCGTTTAAAGGTTTCCTGGCGCACATCTTCAATGCGCTCGGGTGCAAGGAAGCGAGCCCGGAGCATCAGGTTCAAGATCTCGCCGAAATAAGCGACAAAATGTCGCTCGGTAGCAGGCTCACCCTCCTGCAGTCGTTCCAGATACGACTTATCGAAGGTGAAAAACTCCACGCGCGGCCTCGGGACCAAGGTTCGGTCGAAGTATACCTGTGAGGTGAAGGAAGAGGCAAAACAAAGAGATACCGAATTGAAACGGATTGCTGGGAAGGTGCACTACCCCTTGAAGGAAGACCTGGCTGGCCGGGAGACCCGACTGCTGTTGGCTTCTTTTCAGGAAAATTGCGTACCGCTGGCGGGCCCGGCCGACTCGATTTCGAGTTCGCCCCCCCTCCACGGATGAAACGCGGGCCAGGGGGACCTTGTGCTCAGGGTAGTAGCAACTTCGAATACTCCGCATCGTAATCCCGCCGGACGTTCCTACCGCACAGAAGCTGAATACCGGGCAAACGGTTTGATGGAAAAGCCGTCCTACTGCGACAACGCACGTAGCCTACGAGATCTCGGAGAGTCCGGCGGAGAACAAAACCTGCTGGCGCAAAGCCTGGAATTTGTTGCCAGGCCAGGAACAACGCAAGAACTTCGAACGAATAGCGTACGCAAAATTCGGGAAGTGCTGGGGGCGCATCGCAATTTTCGCGGGTGCATGATATTGGTCTCCGAGCAGGAGACTCGGCTGGTGACCTTCCTCGCGTTGTGGGACGAGAAAAGTGCAGCTGATGAGGCGGAGCGCGGGTGGAACCTGGTGAAGAAGATATTGTCGCCACATGTGGATCGCTGGCTGCGCAGCCGGAATCTGGAAGCGTTTCTTTCGGTGGACGAGCCGATTGCGAAAGGACACTGGTCCCGATGAACGGCGAAGCGGCATTTCCGGAACCGATTGCCGAGGCGGATCTGCAAGAGGAGCGGCAAGCGAGCAGGAAAGGGGCCCTGAACGTGTCTACTTCAGCGAACGAACCGGGTGGAAGCCAAGGCTGCGCATGCGGTTCGGCGAGTCTTTCGGAGGAGGGACGCGCGGGAAAATGCGCGGAGCGAGACTGCGAGTCGGCGAGCTTGAGCATGCTGACGCAGAAGAGCCTGTGCATGCAGCATTTTCTCTTCTGGTGCTATGGGCAACTTGATGCGGTGGAAGTGATTTTACGCGATCGGGGTTCCGACGATGCGCGGAATGCCGAAGTGCTTGGGATGCTGAAGGGATGCACGGACGAAGCGCTGCTGGTGAGCCTGCGACAGCCTGATCTGGGCAATATGGAACGCGCGCGGCTGCTGAATATTCTGCTGCACTCCTGGGACCTGAAGTGCAAAGCACAGGGCGTGCGGGAGCAGGTCCCGCAAAGAATCAAGCGAGTTTCAACGCGTGGATGACCCGCGAACGGCCCTGGTACCGTGAAACGACTCAGCCGCGGGGCGCACTACATCAACAGAACGAGAATGGCGGATCTCCAGGCAATCTCCTTCCAGTTATCTTCTACGGTGTAATCCCTTCCCGAACGATCGCGCACGGGTGCCAGCCCGGAGCGACACCAGGTGCCCTGTGACCGAGTGTCACTTTCCGGCGGCGGCAGTGGGAGCGTGCCGGCTCAGGAAAGCCGCGAGTTCTTCGCGAAAGATATTCCAGGCAGGTTCGGCAGCGACAAGAATGTGGTTGCCGCTGGTGAGCGGAACAAATTTGGCTCCGGGGATTTCGGCGGCGAGAATGCGCCCTTCCTCGGGCGGCGAGATGCGATCGCGGTCACTGTGAAAGACAATTGTGGGAACGCGGACGGTGGGGAGCAGCGAACGAACGTCGATGTCGTCGCAGGCGCGCATGAATTTGACCAGGTTGGCGCTGCTGACGGAGAGGAGTTGCAGCTCGCGGAACCAATCCTGCTCTTCGGAAGTGGTGTTTTCCGGAATGTAGAGGTTGGTGACCATCTGGTAGAAGGATGGATTGCTCTTTCCCCAGTTCATTTGCACAAGGGTTTCAAGGGCGCGGCGGACTTCGGCGGCATCGGCGCGGCCGCGAAAATTCGCGCCGCGAGAATAGGCTCCGCACAGGACGAGATGACTGACGCGCTCGGGATGCCTGACAGCGTAAGCGATGGCGACGGCGCCGCCCTGCGATTGGCCCATGAGGGCAAACTTGTCGAGGCCGCTGGCGTCGACGACCGTTTCCAGATCGCGAACCCACTCCTCAAAGCAAATATTTTCGACGTTCCACTCCGAGAGGCCGTTGCCGCGGCCATCGTAGCGAAGAATGCTGTTGTCCGAAGCAACGTCGCGGACCCAGTGATGCCAGATGGGGCTTTGCCATTCGAAGGCGAGATGATTGAAACAGTTCGCGACTTTGACGATGGGAAAGCCAGAACCAACCTTGGCGTAGGCGATGCGGATGCCGTCCGCGCTGACGCAGAAACGAATTTCCTGGCGGACGGGAGCATCGGGTTCACCGCCGTGCACGAAGGAGCCAGCCGGGTCGCAGGAAGTCAGCTGGGTGACCGGCGCGACGAAACGATAGCCGACACGCGGCACAGTTTCGATGAAACGCGGCGAGGAGGATTTCTCGCCGAGGGCTTTACGCAGAGTAGAGATGTTGCGGTCGAGATTGTTTTCCTCAACGACGGTTTCCGGCCAGACGGCGGCGAGCAATTCTTCCTTGGGCACCAGCGAACCGTGGCGCTCGACCAGGACGAGGAGCGTTTCGAAGGCCTTGCCGGTGAGCGGGATCTGGCGATCCCCGCGCAGCAGGCGGCGCTCCCGCGGTTCCAGGCGGAACGGCCCAAACTGATAGACAGTGATGGAGTTGAGCGAATTCACAATTTCAGAAAAACTCCAGAAAAATTTCAGCGATAACAAAGTACAAAATGACCCGGTCGGCGCTTGAATGGACGGGAACGGGCGCCGTATGGAGACCTGGGTTGATTGTATCGCAGAGGCGCCCGAAGGAGGAAAGATGGTGCGCCGAACGATGGCATTTACGTATGGAGTGTTTTGCTATGGGTTGTCTCTGGGGGCTTTTCTATATGCAGCGGGTTTCCTGGGAAATTTCGGGGTCCCCAAGTCGCTCGATTCCGGTCCAGAAAAAAATTTTGGAGCGGCTCTGCTGATCAATGCAGGGCTGCTCGGGCTCTTTGCGGTGCAACACAGCGTCATGGCGCGGGAGTGGTTCAAGAAAGCCTGGACGCGCATCGTGCCCGCTTCGGTGGAACGGAGCACGTACGTTTTGTTCTCGAGCGTGGCGCTCATCGCGCTGTTCTGGAAGTGGGAGCCGATGGGCGGAGAAATCTGGAGCGTGGAAAATCCGCTCGGGCGGGTCGCGCTGTGGGTGTTGTACGGCGCAGGTTGGACGCTGGTATTGCTGGCGACGTTCCTGATTAACCATTTCGATCTGTTCGGGCTGAAGCAGGTGTGGTGTGTGCTGCGCGGCGTGGAGTATCAAGGGCCGAAATTCCGGACACCGGGACTCTACCGCTACGTCCGGCACCCTCTGTATGTCGGGTGGCTGACGGTGTTCTGGGCGGCACCAAAGATGACCATCGCGCATCTGGTGTTCGCGGTCGCGACGACGGGGTACATCCTGGTGGCAATCCAGTTTGAAGAACGGGACCTGATACAACGCCACTCCGAGTATGCGGAATACCGCCGCCGCGTGCCGATGCTGGTGCCCGGGTCGGTCGAACGGGTTCCAGCAAAGATTCGCCGGCCTGCGGTGAATCCAGCGGATTGAAAAAATAATGTTGGGGCAGCCGCGGCGAGAGCGTGGGCTTTCAACCGGCCGCCGGTAAAGGCGAGGCGCAGCGGGGACTGCGCCGGGTGACCGCAAGTGGAGGGCAAGGGAGGGCCCCACCCATGAAGAAGATACCGAATGAAACCGCGCCAGGCGGATGGAACGACAAGGAGCGCATCCTGACCGAATGCATTCGCATTCGACCACTGTTGCGGCAGATTGCGCAGCGCTTGCTGGACGGCAGAGACGATCCGGAGAAAGCAGTGAATCGCTGCATCGTCCGGGCAACGAAAACCTATGTGGAAGCGCAATCGCTGGGGGAATTCCGCAGCTGGATTTTGCGTCTGGCCATTGATGAGTCGCTGAAGATTCTGTCCGAACACCGGGCAGCGGCGGAAGCAAATCAAAGGGCCATCCACGCGAAGGATTCGCGTGAAAACGGAATTCCCATGGCGTTGCTGTTTGCGAGGTGGATGATGGTGGGAGTGGCGGACTAGCGGAGATGCCGGAGAAGCTCGGGGAGGCGAGGCTCGACTTCGTGGCGGTGGGGATACGAGGCGAGGGTTTCCCGCTTCTCCGTGGAGAGGGAGGCCGCGGCGACGCCGAGGGCAATGGATTGGAGGATGGGCTGGCCCTCACCCAGGCCGACGGCGAAGCCGGCGTTGAAGGCATCGCCGGCGCCGACGGTGTCCACCGGATTTACACGCAGAGCCGGGACGGAGCGCACGCCGTCACGGGAAGCCCAGAGGACGCCCTGTGCGCCGCGCGTGAGAATGACGTTTTGTGGACCGAGATCAAGCAGGGCGCGGGCAAGTTGATGGTCGTTGGCGGGATCGTCGGAAGGCAGGCCGAGGCAGACGCGAGCCTCGGTTTCGTTCGGTGTAAGCGCGAAAACGGCGGAGAGATCCGAGTTGCGGAGATCGCAGGCGGGGGCGGGGTTGAGGATGGATTTGACGCCGTGCTCGCTGGCCAGGCGCGCGCCGGCAAGGGCGGTATCGAGGTGAATTTCCAGTGGCGAGATGACGGCGGAGGAAGAACGGATGACGTCCCGGTGCTCGACGAGGTCGGTGGGGGAAAGCTGACTGTTGGCGCCGGGATCGATGGCGATGAGATTCGTGCCGATGGAATTGAAGAGGATGATACCGACGCCCGTGGGGAGATTCTTGGAGTAGAGGACCGCTTCGCGGTGGACTCCTTCGCGTTCGAGCATGGCGACAAAGTCGGCGGCAAAGGAGTCGTGGCCGAGTTTGCCGAGAAACCAGGAATCAGCGCCGAGGCGCGCGGCGGCGACGGCGGCGTTAGAACCTTTTCCACCAAACGTACTATGAAAGTTGCGGCCAACAACGGTTTCGCCTTCGATGGGAAGGCGGTCCATGTCCATGACCAGGGCGACGATATAGCTGCCGATGACGGTGACACGAGAAGGAGACGGCACGGGGAAGGATTAGAGCATAGTTCGCGGAAGAAGAAAAAAGATAACGCGAGCACCTTTGTAAGGACCGGACGTTGAGATCGTTCGGGCCGCGAACTAGGTGGCCCTCAAGATGACCGGAATTTGCAATTTGTGCGAGTGGCGGAAATACGCATAGGCCATAGGGGAGAAAAACGGAAATTTGAGAAGAGGCTGTGCCCCTAGAAGGCGGGCGTTACAAGTTGTGTTTGGCAGCGAAGGAGCGGATGGCAGTTGTGGGAACGCGGAGCAGTGGCTCGTAGTTGCCGTAGTCGCGGACGCGCTTGTATGGCTTATTTTCGACGGTGTTGTAGGAAGCGATGTAGTTCCAGCGGCGATGCTCGGAGCGATTGGCATCGGAGCGGTGCAGCAGATTGCAATGAAAGAATACCGCGTCGCCGGGATTAAGTTCGAGGTAGACCAGAGTAAAGCGGGCGCGAGCGGCTTCGACGTGTTCGGGATTGGCCATGGTCTGCTCGTTGATGCGATCGTGATTCACGCGACCCAAGATGTGCGATCCGGAGAGCACCTGGAGGCAACCGTTTTCTTGCGTGGCACGATCCACGGCAATCAGGCAACTCAACATGCTGGGCACGAGGCAGCCATAGTCGTACCAATAGCCGTAATCCTGATGCCATTCCCAGGCGCCGCCTTCGCGCGCGTTCTTCATGATCATCTTGGCACTGTAGAGATAGGCTTCGCCACCGAGGAGCGCTTCGACGTTGCTGACCACGCGCTCGTTGCGGGAAAACATGCCGTAGATGTCGTCCTCGGCGCGGTTCCACATGGCCAGGTCCACGGGATTTCCGGCGCGGTCGGCTTTTTTCAGCAGGGAGGCTCCGGCGAGATTGCGCTCCGCTTCGCGCTTCAGGAAACCAATTTCGTCCTCGGCGAACAGGCCGGGGACAATCACAAAGCCCTTCTCCTGATAGGCCGCCAACTCAGCCGCGTTGAAGTGGGGAAAATCGCCGCCAGCACCGGGGCCGGAAGTGTGGACTTCGGATTTCGTCGCCATGCCTGCCTCAATCCTTGGTTTCCGCGGCCAGTTTATGCCTACGCGAAGAGTTAGGCAAAAGATTCGCGGAGGGAGCGGCGGGCAGCGCAGGTGGCGGAGATTGCAAGCACAGCTTCGCCGCCTTGATATTACCGCGCCGACGCGCAGCCCCAACGCCGCTACGGATGGAGCGACTTCGCGAGGGCCTCGAGATTTTGCGGGTGCACGCGGATGATGCCGCCGCGGGGACTATCAATGTCCGCAATCAACAGGAAAGCAATGGAAACGATGAGTGGGAAGACTACGTGGCGGCTTGCCCTTCCCGCTACCTGGTGCGCGGAATAACCGATGAGAATATTGCAGGCAATGGCAATGGCAAACATGAGCGCCCAGGCGGCGACGGGGATGCGGTTCCACCAGGCGGCTTGCGTATAGCCCTGGGTATTGAGGACGTCGTTCATTCCGGAGACAGCGAGGGCGCCGACGGGATTGGGATTGGCGCGCCCCAGGCTTTCGACGCCGCGCCACATTTCGGCTTGCAGGCGAGCCTCCTCGGCGTCGAGTTGCCGACGGTGGCTTGGATCACGGTCCTGATAGTAAGTGATGCGCAGGTCAACGTATTCGCGGAGTTTCTGTTGCAGCGCCGGGCCAACCGGGCTGCCCAGCAAATCAATGCGGAGGTATTCCGTGCCTATGGCGTTGGCCTCTTCTTCTTCATAGTTCTTCCGCTGGTCGTAGCGCGTGATGGCCATGGAAAAAGTGAAGCCGATAATGAGGCCGAGAAGCGTCAGAGCAGCGGCAACGATGACGCCTAAATCCGCCTGCTCGGCTTCCGACATCGCGGGCCGCCGCTTTTGAAGGATGGAGCCCAATCGGGCGGAGGCCCACAGCCCAAGGAAAGAGAGAATGAACACGATCACGGGGAAATTCATGAGGTGCATATAGTACAACCTCCGGGGCGGGTTCGGCACCGCGGTGGGCAGGAGCCGCCTGTGGCAATCCGCCGCAGAAGCAAGGAATTCCAGTCCCCCCGCGGCGATTCAGAGCTTGGAATATTGTGAATTGTCGGTCTGAATCTTGAGCTGTTTGGCGACGCTTTCGACGATCACGCCGGAGACGTGGCTGGGGCCGCTGGGAATGCGGTCGAAGTTGACCGTCAGCTTGATGGCGTCGCTGGGATCATCGAGATAGGTGGCCACGGCGTATTGCTCCAACTGCTTTTGCGCCTTGTCGAAGATGAGGGTCACGTTGTCGCCGGGTTTCACGTAGTCCTTGATCGCCAGTTTGACCAGAGTGGAGCCTCCACCTTCGGGTGCGAGGGAGACGTTGCCGGCGGCGACGGCCGCCTGGATGGCGTCGCGGTCCGGAGGCACGTAGCGGGAGATGAGAGATTTCATGCGCTCCGCATAGTCTTGGTATTCCTCTTTCTTCTTTTCGATGACGTGCTGTTTCACGCGGCCGCCGCGCCGTCCGCCGGACTGATCCTCAGGAGCGGCGGCGGTATCGAGCGAAGTCTTCTGGGGCTTGCCGTCGGGCCCGAGGCGGACCTGGTAGTGCTGCTGCTTTTTCTGTTCGCCCTTGAGAAAGATCGTGACGGTCTCGACCCAGGTGTACTGGGCGAGTTCCTGTTTGTTCTTCGCCATCGATTCTTTCAGGTCGGCAACGCGGCTTTGCAGTTCCGCTTGTTGGGCGAGCAGAGGTGCCGCGAAGATCGCAGCGGCCACAACGGGGAGACTTAAGAGCGCAAGAAGCGCACTCCACCTTGATAGCAAACTCGAGCGAGCGTTCATGTGTATTCTCCGAGGACGCGACAATTTTTATTTGGGAGGAAATTTTTTCAGGAGTTTGGCCATGGCCTTGTCCAGGTTTTTCTGGGTTTTTTCCTGGCTGGCCCCGGAATCGATGGACTTGGTGGCGCGGCCCTGCCACACGAGCTTCTTCGCCCCCGGATCGTAGAAATCGAGAACGATGGTGCCAACGCTGATGGTCTGGCTGGTGGCGGTGCCCATGCCACCAAAGCGGATGCCGCCGCCCATGCCATAGCCGGTCCATTCACGCTCGTGGCCGATGGCTGTTTGATAGGCAACAATCAGATCGGAAGATTCACCATCAACTTTCGTGAAGCCCTTGGCGGCGAGTTGCTGATCCACGGATTGCTTGATTTCGGCGTCCACGATCTGGTTGGGATGCACGGCGTCCTTGATGCTTCCCCACCGATAGGTTTTGTATTTGGAAAAGTCCGTGCCCGGCATGTAGTTGGAAGAAACGTCTTGCGCGAAGGCCATACCGGCAGTAAGGGCAAATGCCAAGGTCAACAGGGCCATCGAAAGCAGCGTGCGGAGTCGGTAGAAAGACAATTGCAATCTCCTTCGGGAGGTTAGTCGAACGCGGGGATCGGATGGCGGGGATCCCTCGTGCAGCCGTCTGAGGGAGTTATACGTCTGGCGGGATTGCTTGTAAAGGAGAAATGGAAACGGGGCGGAAAAAAACGAGTGGGTCGGGATTACGGATACTGAAATCAGATATCGGATATCACGAGGAGAGGGGGTGCAACGCGGGTTGGGCGTCGCGGTAGGTGCGCCACGCCAGCCAGGCCATGGTGGCGAGCAAGCCGAGCCAACCAAGGACGCGGACGAAGTGGCCAATCTGCAGATCGTGGTCGAGGATGCCCCATTGGCCGAAGAGCAGCGTCCAATCGCCGATTTCGGCGTTGACCAGCGGCAAGGACTGCGAGCGCGCGTCCTTCATGTACGTGCCGACGTAGAGAAAATTCTCGAAGAACCAGAAGGAAGAGAACGCAAAACCGAGGCTCTGGCCATGGAAATAAAAATACGCGCCGCAGAGCAGCGGAACGAGGAGTTCGCCGAGCGTGCCACCCAACAGCATGATGGTGTGGCCTCCCCAACTGAAAAAGAGGTGGCCGGCTTCGTGAATCATCAGGTTGACGAAATCGGGAAAGAGAAAGCCGGAGGTGTTGCGAAGCGCGTAGAGGAGAAAAAGCGCGAAAACGGCAAGCCAAAAGAGGCCCGCGATGCGCGAGATGCGGTCCCAGGGCCGTGGCTCGGGGAAAGAAAACTCCATTGGTGCAGGGTAGCAGGGCGGGATTCGGCGCAGGGCACGGGCGAGCGAGGAGTTTCAAAAAGACAACGAGGGCTGGAACGGGAAGCGCATCAATCTTCCGTCGAGGGTGCGGCCACCGGCCCGCCGGTGATGAGGCGGGCGTTGCGGCTGAAGCTGAGGTAAAGAAAGCCCCACTGAATCATGACAAGGATGCGGCTCTGGAATTCGACGATATAAAGAAGGTGGATGAAGACCCACACGAACCACGCGGGGAAACCGGAAATGTGAAATCCGAAAATGTTGGCGACGGCGGCGGCGCGCCCGATGACGGCCATGTCTCCCTTGTTGAAATAACGGAAGGGGCCGATGGAGCGGCCGGCAAGCCGCGCGCGAATGGCTTTGCCGGCGTAACGTCCTCCCTGAATAGCGACCTGGGCGACGCCGGGAAGATGCTCGCCATGTTCATCGAGCGAGAGCGCGAGATCGCCGAGGACAAAAATTTCCGGGTGACTGGGAAGCGTGAGATCGGCATTTACTTTGAAGCGGCCGGTGCGATCGGTTTCGGCGCTGAGGCGCTCCGCGACTCGGCGGGCAAAGGGCGTGGCGGTGACGCCACCGGCCCAGAACACGGTGCGCGCGGGAATGTGGCCGGTCGTATCCCCGCGCTTGAAGCTGACGCCGTTGTCGTCAATGCCGGTGGCCATGGCGTCGGGCATCACTTCGACACCGAGATTCTTCAACAGCTTTTCGGCCTTCGCCGAAAGATTGGCGGGATAGGTGCCCAGGACGCGCGGGCCTCCTTCCATCAAAACGATGCGGGCCTCCTGCGGACGGATGCGGCGGAAATCGTGCTTGAGGGTCTCCTGCGCGATTTCTGCGAGGGCGCCGGCAAGTTCGAGTCCGGTGGCGCCGGCCCCGATGATCACGAAGTTGAGCCAGGCGCGGGCCTCTTCGTCGGATTCGGCGCGCTCGGCGCGTTCGAAGGCGTAGAGCAGTTTGTGGCGCATGGCAACTGCTTCCTCGACGGTTTTCAGCGCGGGAGCGCACTGGCGCCACTGGTCGTTGCCGTAGTAGGAGGTCTGCGAACCGGTAGCGATGATAAGCGTGTCGTAAGGAAACTGGCCGCCGTCGGCCAGAAGAACCCTTTTGGCGGCGGGATCAATGTCCACGGCTTCGCCCAGAAGGACTTCGACGTTTTTCTGGCGGCTGAAGACAGCGCGAAGCGGCGCGGCGATTTCCGCGGGCGAAAGCGAACCGGTGGCAACCTGATAAAGGAGTGGTTGGAAAAGGTGAAAATTGCGCTTGTCGAGGAGGGTGATCTCAACGTTGGCGCGCTTGAGGGTTTGCGCGGCGACAAGCCCCGCGAAGCCACCACCAAGAATCAGGACGCGGTGCGGATCAGCCATGAAGCCTCTTCGCGCAGAGAAGCGGCGCGCCTGGGATTCGCACGGGCATCATTGCTACCATAAGAGTTCGATGCCATGACACACCCCGAGGAGACAACCGATTTCCGGCAGGAGCGGCAGGCACTGCGGCTGCTGTGCTCGAATCTGATTCGTCCGCAAACGCGTCTGGAGCTGTGCAACCTCCTGGCTCCTTCCCTCTTCCAAGATACCTTGCATCGCGTGGCGTTTGAAGAGATTCAGAGCGCGGGGCCGATTCCCGCCGCGCGTCTGCGCGAGGCGCTGCCCGGGCGGATCACGAACCGGGGCTTTCCAGATTTCGAGTTGTTGGGATTTCTGGGGGAGAGCGCGGCGAGCGAGGCGGAGATTGAGGAGCTGTTCATGAGCGTGCTGCGGCTGATCCGGCTCGGAAATGGAAACGACGAATTCGAGTTTCCAAATTGATCGCGAAATCCAACTGGTTGCGAGCTACGTATCTGGCGGAGCCGCTGGCCTTCGCGGCGTTTGTGGGAATGTATATCTGGCACTGGCAGGCGGAATGGCCGGAATCGTGGTGGGTGATGGCGGCGTGGCTGGTGCTGAGCGCCGCGCTGCGGAGAGACACGCCGAAGACGCTCGGATGGCGAGCGGACAATCTGTGGCCGGCTGCGAGGCGGGCGTTTCTGTTTTTCGTGCCGGCGGCAGTGACGGTCTGTGCGGCGGGAATGTGTCTGGGGGCGCTGCGGCGTCAGCCGGTACATCTGCTGGAGCCGCGGCGGTTCGCGGGCTATCTGGCGTTTTGTGTGTTGCAGCAGGTGGCGCTGAATTCCTTTGTGGCCAACCGGCTGCTGCGCTTTTTTGACGGCGCGTGGCCGGCGGCGGCGCTGGCGGGGATGATTTTCGCGTCGCTGCACTGGCCAAATCCAGTGCTGGTGCCGCTGACGCTGATCGGCGGTGTGGCAATGGCGTGGCTCTTCGCGCGGGAGCGAAATATTTTGCCGCTGGCGTTGGGGCAAGCGATCTTAGGCGCGCTGGTGTGGTGGGCGTTTCCCCTGGCGTGGCACCATTCGATGCGGGTGGGGCCGGGGTATTGGGCGTTCCATTTGTAATGGGAACGGCGCGTTGGCGTTGAACACGGCCCCAGCCCGGAATGGGACAGGATGCCGAAGTGAAAAGCCATCACAGGAAAAAGTGATGAAAGTCACACAGGACTGTGGCATCTGACGCAGGAATCACCGAGTTGAAACACTCGCGTGACGGGCGAAGCGCACCAGCCGGGAAATAAGTGGCTTGCAATAAAGGGGATACGGGAGTGTTGCAAAATTCCCCGGTTTGCCCACAAATGGCACGCCGTGTGCCTTTCTCCTTCGCGTTCACGCAAACACTCGAACGCCGCACAGCGGAAAGGAAACTCCACATGCCAAGCGCAATGGTTGCGGAAAAACCCCAGACAATGGCGTTTCGGACGCCGGTGACCACAGTCCGGCGGCCGGGCGCGCTGCACGGGCTGCCGCCGGGCGAGAACTGCGCGGTCTGCCGGATGCAGAACCAGGGCTTTTTCTGTCGCATGTCCGACCCGGCGACCCGGGAATGGGACCGCATCAAGCATGTGACGTCGTATCCGGAAGGCGCGCTGCTGTGCATGGAAGGCGAAGCGGCGCGGGGCGTGCATGTCCTGTGCCAGGGGCGCGTGAAGCTGCTGACAACGAACAGCGAAGGAAAAACATTCATCATGAAGATCGCGCAGGCGGGGCAAGTGTTCGGGCTGAACTCGATCGTGACCGGGCGGCCGCACGAAGTGACGGTGGAAACGATGCAGCCTTGCACGTTCTCATATGTGAACAAGGAAGATTTTCTGCGGTTCATCCACGAATACGGCGACGCGTGCATGCGCGTGGTGCAGCAACTGGGACAGGAATGCCATTCGGCGTATGAAGTGATCCGCGCGCTGGGGCTGGCGAGCTCGGTTTCCGAGAAGCTGGCGAAGTTTCTGCTGGGCTGGTCCGCGGAAGGAAAAGAAAGCGCGGGCGCGGTGCGCGTGAAGCTGGCGCTGACGCATGAAGAGCTGGCGCAACTGATCGGCTGTTCGCGCGAAAGCGTTACGCGCACGCTGAGCGATTTCAAGCGGCAGAAGCTGGTGGAACTGAACGGCTCGACGCTGCTGGTATGGAATAAGCCGGGGCTGGAATCCCTGGCCGCGATGTAAGCGAAGCAGTTTCCCGTAGTTATTCCCGATGCATGGCTGTTGATCCTCCGCCGGGGGCGCGCTGCGCTCCCGGTTTTTCTTTTGCGCGCACCGAGCAAAGCGCCGGAAAAGGGATTCGGGAGTTGACATCTGCAGGGCGCGGCGTTAGCGTGAGGTTTCGCTGTGCTCCGCTCTTGCAGCCGCCCACCAGGAGTTCCTTGATACCTTTGCAGTAAGCGCGCGTGCAGCCCCGCTGTCTCCGCGATTGATTTGGATTCCGGAGACGCCGATTGTGCAAGCCATCCGTGGGGCGCGCTCGAGGGGCTAAGAGGGGCTAAGCGGGAAAGTTCAGAACGTCGAGGCCCTGCCATGGAAGTCACGAAATTCCGGTCACAACTGGCTGTTGTTTGGGAACAAGCATCCGCACGCCTTCGAAGCGCAATGGAGATGCTGGCGAGATTGCGTGTTGGAAGCGAGGAAACGCTGAGGAAGGCGCGCAGCAAGTCGCAAAAATACTGGAATCTGGCAGAGCCTCACTTGCAGAGAGCAATGCTTGCCGCAAAGGAGGCCCTTAGGGCCGCGCAAGCCGATATCGCCGACGGATCGAAGCAGGCGGCCATGCATCTTGGGAAGGCACGAGTGCGGCTGGCCGATTTCGGAAGGAGGGCGGCGAGCAGAGCCGTCGTCGCACGCCACGAAGCGGAAAAATATTGGAACACGGCCAGGACAGGCACGCAGAGGGCGATGATCGCCGCCAACCAAACGATGGGTGCGTTGCGAGTCGAAGCCGCCTTCCGATCCAGGCAGGCGGCGGTGCAGCTTGAAAAGGCACAACATGCGCTGGCGGATGCGGGAAGGAGTACAGCCGCTCGAGTCGGAGCCGCTCGCCGCGGATTAGAGAACGAACTGGATAGGGTGGAGGCCAGTTTGCGAAATGCAGCCGTCGCCACGACCGAGAAACTCACGAGCGTGGGATCCGGAGTTTCGGACGCGGCCGGGCGGACTGCGGCTAGCATGGCTGGAGCTGGCCGCGTTGTGGCCAGTGCCGTGAAGAACGTGATTGAGAAGCCCCGTCGGTTGCGGGAGGCGCGGCGCGCGAAGGAAGAGGAACTGCGCGAGTTGCTGGTGGCTTCCGGCGACGGGATCGTGGTTACCGATGACAGCCGGCGCCTGGTGGTTGCGAACTCGCTTGCGCTGGAAATGCTGGGAATTTCCGAGTTCAACATGAGGCAGTTCACGATTGACGCGTTCGTGGAGCATGCGGACCAACTGGCAGCAGAGCGAAACGGCTCGACCATTGAGGCGGACGAAACAAGCCGCAAGCAACGCAAGATCCGAAGGCTGGACGGCGGGCTCCGCCTCGCGGACTGCGAATATGCGGCGGAGTTCGTGCCGAAGCGCCATGTCTACACGTTCCGGAACATCGGACCATATCGGCTCGCTCCGTTCGGAGTTGCAGGAAGAAGGGCGCGAACGAATAGCGGCGGCAATGTACAAGCTAAAGCAGCTCCCTTCCCACGGGTGGCGCAGGAAGCCAAGAAGCTGCCGAGGCATGGGGTCAGGCCAGTCGTCTAAGCCAATTTTGGGTGGCAAGCTAGGCCCGGCGGGTGGCTAGCGAAGCACCTTCTATCCTCGAACCGCATTCCGAGAGCGTGGTACTGGGACCAGGCGCCAGGCGCGGACCTCGGCCATCCACAAAATTCGACAAAACTTCGGGAACTTAAGCGTGGGGGTGTCCGTATAGCTGGGATAAGGAGAACCTCCATGAACTATTTTCGGGGATGCCTCATTGTGAGTTTCGCGGCCGTGTGGGCAGCGACTACCCTTTTCGCAGGAACCGCGCTGGCACAGAGCGCTGCAGAGGGAACCAGCGCAAAATCGGAACAGTGGATCCACGTGCGCGTGGAGAACAAACAGGACCATGGAGAGACAGTGCGCGTGAACGTGCCGGTGGAGATGGCAGAAAAGGTGCTGCCGGCAATTAATAAAGACCGGCTGCACGACGGCAAAGTCCGGATCGATTCGGCGCACCTGAACGACGTGGACCTGCGGGCGATTCTGGATGCGGTCCGCAGCTCGAAGGATGGCGAATATGTGACCGTCGAGAGCCGTGAAAATAATGTCCGCGTGGCGAAGAAGGGCGGGTATTTGTACGTCCATGTGACTGACCGGGGCGATTGGGAAAAGGGAGCGTCGAAGGACGCGGCGAGCGCGGGCAAGGCGGCGTCCCACGAATCCAAGGTAGAAGTGAAGGTGCCGATGAAGGTGGTGGATGCGCTGCTTTCGGCCGGGAAGGATGAATTAGATTTGGTGGCCGCGCTGCGGGTGCTTTCGGCGCATGGAGATACCGACCTGGTGACCGTCAACGACGACGAAAACATTGTGCGGGTGTGGGTGGATTCCAAGAACGCGTCGGATTAAGCGAGCACGATAAGGGAAAATCGGAATACGAAACGCGTGGCGGTCGGGCCAGAGAGGGCCGCCACGAGGAGGCTGGCATGCTGATAGTGGCTAAGCTTGCGCTGGGCATGGGTGCGACGCTGGCGATGGCGGGGGCCTACGTCTTTCACGAAGGCGTAATCCGCGTGGACGTGGACGAACACCAGGTGGGCGGAACGCGCGTGCATTTCTGGGTCCCCGCGACGGTGGTTTCGACCGGGATGCATTTCGTGCCGGACAACAAGATGCGGGAAGCGGCAGCGAAGTTGCGCCCGTACCTGCCGGCGCTACGTGAGGTAGCCAAGGAACTGGACAAGTATCCGAATGCGGAACTCGTGGACGTTTCCGACGCGCAGGATCACGTGCGGGTGGTGATGGAGAACGGGAAGCTGCGGATTGACGCGGTGAGCGGCAACGGCGACGTGGTACATCTGAGCGTGCCGGCGGGCGTGCTTCGGGATGTGGCGGAGGAATTGGAGTCGAAGGCGCCGGGAGTCTGAGAGCGAGTTGTCGGTTATTTGTTGCTGGCTGTTAGCTCTTAGACGACGGGGACACCGGGAATCGCTCGGCCGCTAGCGGTTTCCGGGCCATTCCGATATAGCCGCCATTAAGTCTGGAAGTAGACTTCGTCCTGGAGGGATTGCTTGGTCCAGCCGGCGCGGAGAAGAATGCCGCGCCCGGTTTCGACCATGCCAGGATGGCCGCACAGGTAGGCGGTAGTTTCCTCCGGCCGGAGTTTCCAGAGCTCAATATATTTGCGAATGAGATCGTCCACACGGCCGACTTCCCCGCGCCATTCCGGATTGTCCCAGGCACGGCTGATGGTCGGGACGTAGGTCAGCCAGGGAACTTCGGAGACGAGTTTTTCCAATTCTTCCCGATAACCAAATTCGCGGGCGTAGCTGGCCCCGTGGAGGCAGAAGAGTTTGTGCTCGCCGGGCATAGGGCCCACGCCGCTTTTCCAATCCTGATACAACGTGCGGACATAGCTGACGTAAGGAGCGACGCCGGTGACCGTGGCGAGCAGCAGGTGATTCTTGCGGCCGCTGCGGAGGTCGAGCGTGAAGCGTCCCTTGGCGAAGCGACGAAGCAACAGCGGCGCGCCGGCATCCATGGCATGTAAGAGCGGCGAGAGCTTTCCCTCCGTGACGCGTTCGACAAAAAATTCCAGCGCGGATTCATAGGGAGAGGAGCAGATGGAGTACGCGCGCTCGATGCGCTTGTCGTCCACTTCGACGCCGAGTGTGGCGTATTGCCCGGCAAGGTAGCTGAATGGGGCGCCCGGATCGACCTTGAGGACGAAGAGGTCTGGCGCAATATCACGGCGATCGAGGATACGAGCGGGAAGAAACTTCTCCGGATTCGCGACCAAGCAAGCCCCCACATGTAGGATGCAAGGCGAGGGAAAACGATACAGGGGCACGGGTTGGGAGGCAAGGACGAAAAGTTGACAGCCGTTAGTTCTCAGTTTCGGATGGGAGACGCGGGTGGATTTCCGCGCCTCCTATTCTTACTTTCAAGGCTCCGCGCTCACTGTGGGGATTGCTGGCGGCGCTGCTGCATCTGCTGCATCATTTCCTGCATGTCAAATTGCTTGACGGGGCCGGTGATGCGGTCAGGAGCGTTGTCGAGGGTTTTCACGAGGAGTTCGGTGCCGCCCTTGGGGCTGACGGACTTGACCATGCCGAAGGGGACGACTTTGTCGCTAGTCCAGACGTCGGCGTTGGTCTTGTCGTTGTGCCAGTGATCGCAGGAGAAGGTGCCGGCGGGAACGGTGATGGATTCCGTGCCGACGGAATGCCAGTCGTTGAAATTATCCTGCATTTTCTGCTGGTGCGCGGCGTTCATGTGCATGGGCATCTCCATGGCCTGCTGGCCCGGCGGCTGAATGATCATGCGATGAATCTGAAAGTCGTCGGGAGTGATCAGGCTCTTGCCGACAATGGTCTTGCCTTCCTCGGAATTGGAGTACACCTGCATCCAGTAGGCGGTTTTGCCGTCCACGGTTTCCTTGCCGACGATGGAAAGCTCCATGGTGCGGGGCTTGGAATCCTTCGTCGTGTCTTCGTAGACCGCCCCTTTGCCAATGACGGGATGAAAGACCTTGGTGATGGCTGGCGGCTTGAACAAATCCATGCCCATCTGGGCGTGAGCCGGAACTGGAAGAACGAAACAGACCGCGGCAAACATTGCCAGGACGAGACAACCGCGCTTCATGGAATTCTCCTTGTAGGACCGTGGGCGGCGAGCCCGGGATTAGAGTTCGGGCTGCTTACTACTGTTGTTCATATCAGGTCCAGCGTGGAGGGCGCAATCGGAGCGTTGTGCAGGGTTGTGCAAAAGCAGAATAGTGGGGAGGAGAGGCTTTATTCGTAGGCGAGGGCTTCGACCGGGTCAACACTGCTGGCGCGGAACGCGGGAACCGCCGCGCCAAGGGCCGCACCGATCAGCGCCAATCCCAGCGAGCCGAGAACCCAACCTGGAGTGATGAGAATCGCGAGGCCGGGATTGGCTTGCTTCAGGATGGCTTTCGCAAGAAAGGTGACGCCGATGCCGAGGAGACTTCCGGCAACGGTGAGAGCAGCCGTTTCGCTGAGAAACATCGTTACGACGTCGAGGCGCGAGAAGCCGAGAGCCTTGAGGATTCCGATTTCACGCGTCCGCTCAAGGATCATGGTGTGCATGTTCATCAGGACGACGAGGAAGCTGATGATGACACCGAGACCGACCATAGTCCGGATGAAGGGCTTCAACTCCGGGAGGCTGGACGAATTCATCAGCGAGACGTACTCGGCCATGGAGCGCACGCGGTTTTGCGGATCGAGCTTGAGGATTTCGGCGCGGGCGGCTTCGGTGTTGCCTTTGGTGCGGACGAAGACCATCGAGACGTGGCTGTCGGCGCCGATGACTTCCTGGCCGGTCTTGAGCGGGATGAAATAGCGCGCGCCTTTGCCGTGGGCGACGATGCCGACGATCTTGAACTGATGATTGATCAGGGTGACGTTGTCGCCGACTTTCAGGTGCCGTGTCTGCGCGATAATGTCGTCGGCGAGGGCGTCGTCGGGGCCCTCCATGGGTCCGCCGGCGCGGAAGATGAAACCCTGGCTGAGGGCGTTGAAGCGTTTGTAATCAATACCATAGATGATGATGAGCGTTTTGGGGTCGGAGACCACGAGCGTCGGGGCAGTTTCATCCACGTCGGGAAGCTTGGCGATTTCGTCGCCGATCGCTTCCGGCATGACGGCGCTGGAAAACGCGAAGAAGATGGAGGAGTTGGGGGGTTGCACGAGAAGATCCGCACCGACGCCTTCGACGCGCTTGCCCCATTCGGAAATGATGCCGCTGGTCATGCCAACAATCATCAAAACGAGCACGACCTGGATGGCGATGGCAACGATACTGAGTGCGCAGCGAAGCGGGCGCGCGGCGAGATTTCCCCAAAACATGCGCAGCAGGGAAAAAGGACCTTCGTAGGATTGCTGCATAGGTGTTCGTGCCAATGTAGCATCGCGGAAGGCAACCGGTCAAAAGTGAAGCGGGAGGAGTTCTAGCACGAAAGCAACCGAAGCGCCGTGGGAAAGATTTATTTTTTGTTAAGTTTTCAACACAAATGTTGAAAAGTTTGTGGAAAGGACGCAGAAGACGCTGGCTAACTCCACAAAATTCAATGCGATGATGCGGATTGCACAACTTTGGTGCAATGGCGGCGGGACGAAAAACGGCGCGCGTGATTTCCTCCCGAAAGTGTGATGTGAATCACGGAGATGCAGGGCCAAGCGCACAAGAAAAGCGAACGAAGAGCTTGGCATCTGCAAAGGAAACTGGACCGAAGCAGACGGCTTTGCGCGCCGAGTCAGTTTTTTCGGCAGGCCAACTGCATGCGTGTCGAGACAAGGGAGCGAATTACTTGAAGAAGGAACTCAGTACCACTTGGGCGGCCGATCGAGATGAATCTTGATGGACTGCCTGACGTCGGTGATTTCGTACCAGCGGCCATACGGCTTCCAACCATCGGCGACAATCTGTATGAGGACACGGCCAGTCGGCGGGTCAGGAACATGCGCGACGCCATTCGCGTTTGTCTTTACGTTCAACTCGAGCTTTTTGTCCTTCAGCAGATGCTCTTCTTCGGTTTTGACGTAGACGCTGGCGTTTTCGACGGGCTTGTTGGCGTCGCCACCGGTGACTTCGATGGTGAGTCGGGGGATCGGTTGCGGCTCGGTCTTCGGGGGGCTGTTTTTTTGCTGCGCAAGGCCTGCGGCCGCAAGCGCGAGAGGGAGAACCGCAACAGCAAGCCAACGCCAGACTTGAGGTGATCGCATGGCCATTTCCAAAAATAGTTTGGCGGGAAACCCGGCGCGGGTCAAGCCAAAGCGAAGAGGCCGCAAGGCAGTGAGCCGGACGGCAAGTTGTTAAGAGAAACCGCGCAACAACGAACGCGGGAGCGATTGACTGATCCGGCAGGCTCTTGTAAGTATGGTGGGCTGCGAAGCGCGGGAATTTCGAGGAGAAGATATGGGATTCGCAACGAACGCGATACACGTGGGCCAGGAGCCGGATCCTTCGACGGGGGCGGTGGTCGCTCCGATCTATCAGACCTCGACGTACAAGTACGAGGAATTGGGCAAGGCCAAGGAAGGGTTTGATTATGCCCGGACGAATCACCCGAACCGCAAGGCGCTGGAGCGCACGGTGGCGAAGCTGGAAGGCGGGCATGCGGCCTACGTATTCACTTCGGGGATGGCGGGGATTGACGCGGTGTTCCGGTTGCTGCGGCCCGGCGACCACGTGGTGCTTTCGGAAGCGGTGTACGGCGGCGTGTACCGGCTGAGCACGCAGTTGCTGGTGCATTTCGGGCTGGAGTTCAGCTTCGTGGATACGACCGATCCCGCGGTGGTGCTGGGCGCGATGCGGCCAAACACGAAGATGCTGTACATCGAGACGCCGACGAATCCGACGCTGCGGATTACAGACATTTCGGCGATGGCCAAGCTGGCGAACGAGCGGCGCATTACGTTGGTGGTGGACAACACGTTCATGACGTCGTATTTGCAGCGGCCGATTGAGCTTGGGGCGCACATCGTGGTGCACTCCATGACGAAATACATGAACGGGCACAGCGACGCGACCGGCGGGGGAGTGATTCTCACCCGTCCGGAGGATGCGGAGAAGATTTACTTCACGCAGAAATCAGCTGGGGCCGGGCTGGCGCCGATGGATTGCTTCCTGGTGTCGCGCGGATTGAAGACCCTCGCGGTGCGCATGCTGCAGCACAATGCCAACGGATTAGCGGTGGCCCGGCATCTCGACGCGCACCCCAAGGTTCGCAAGGTCTATTACCCAGGATTGGCGTCCCATCCGCAGCATGAATTGGCGCGACGGCAGCAGAAGGGTCCGGGCGCGATGATTGCGTTTGACCTGGGCGACGAGGGCGCCGCCCGGCGGTTTCTGAATCAGGTGAAGATCTGCACCCTGGCGGAGAGCTTGGGCGGAGTGGAAACGCTGATTTCCCTGCCCGCGCAAATGACGCATGCTTCGATGCCCAAGGAGATGCGGGACAAGATTGGGATCACGGAGAGTCTGGTTCGGCTGAGCGTGGGCATCGAGGACGTGGAGGATGTTATGGCGGATTTGGATCAGGCGCTTCTGTACGTCTGAGGAAGTTATGAAATTGAAATGTAAGAAAGCCGGATTTGACCGCCTGAACGTGGCCGCTACAGCGATGAGGAGAGCCAGCGGAGATAGGCTCGGGAGCCGGAGGAGATGGGCAGGGAGATAAATTCCGGTGTGTCGTAGGAGTGGAGGCGCAGGACTTCCCTTTCGAGAGCTTTGAGGCGGCGGGTGGTGGTCTTGATAAGCAGGAGATGCTCGCGGGCGGTTTCGACTTTCCCCTTCCAGCGATAGATCGATTCAATTGGGGCGGTGTGGATGTTTACGCAAGCGGCGAGGTGTTTTCGGACGACGGCGTGGGCGATCTTTTTGGCCTCGGGGAGCGAGGCGCAGGTGACGAGGACGATGCGGCATGGCGTCGGCATGGGTGATTGCTGACGGTAGTTTAGCGGATTTAGGAATGATGAGCTTAACGAAGAGACGCGGAGAACGCCGAGGGAGCGCGGAGGAGCGGCGAAGCAAGCTCAGCTGGAATGGGTTTGCGGACGAAGAGAAGGCAAATCGCCTGGGCGGGGATATTGTTGACGCTTCGGCACTTTGCGCGAGGAAAGTTGTATCACTCCACCGTGCCTTGCCGCAGAATTTCCACCCAGGGGAAGCTACGCACGTTCCATGATCGAGCAGAAGCCCAAAATCACCGACAAACTGCTGCACTTTGCGCCGCACCTGATGGTGGTGTTCGTGGCCGTTTTACTGGTACACGATGTTCTCGGGACGCACGGCTACCTGGCGATGCGGCAGAAGCAGCGGGAACTGCAAAAAGTCCGGCAGCAGCTGGAAAAGCTGGACAAGGAAAACGCGCAGCTTCAGCAGAGCGTGCAGGATTTGAAGAGCGACCCGGAAACCATCCGGAAGATTGCGCGGGAGCAGTACGGCCTGGCGGCCCCCGGCGAAACGATCATCAAGTTGCCGGCGCCGAGGCCGGCCGAGCCACCGACTGTGAAACCTTAGTCTTCCCCTTCTTGTAGCGCGTGCGCAGGATCGAAAGCGCAAGCATCGCGAGAAAAATCACCAACAATCCAAACGTGGCCTTGGGAATGGAACAGGCGCGCTTCGGCAGGATGGAAAGTCCGCCGTAGACGAACTGGATGTGCACCCAGTAGACGAGCAGCGAAGTGACGCCGAGTTGAATTGCCGGGCTGAAGCCGATTTGCGCGAAGCCCCAGCGGCACCAGCCGTACACGAGGGACAGAATAATCAATAGGACACCGCAGCGCATGAGAAGAAAATTAGGATTGGAGTGCCAGTAGTCGTAGACGGCGTAAAGATGAATCGGCGAGGCGTCGAAGAGAATCGAGAGCACGCACGCGGCGATGCCGGAGAGTCCGAGCAGGCCGAAGAAGAGCGTTTCGCGGCGGCGCGCGAACGGCGTGTAGACCAGAAAGCCGACGGCGAGCCCGGCAAACGCGAACGCGGACCATGGAAATAGCGGGAACAACCAATGCTGCGGCGCCTGAAAGATGTGCACACCGTTGATGTAGGACTCCAGCGGCCAGGGGAGGAGGCGCGGGCGGTACGTGGTCCAGAGCGGCGGCGTGAGCATGGCCACGAGCGTGGCGGCAAAGAGGCCGCCGACAATGCCTCTTGTGCGCGAGGCGCCGATTTCCCACGCGGCGGTGAGCCAGCACAGGAAGGCCATGAGGATCATCGAAAGGCCAAGAATGTTGAGGATGTCCACGCGGAGGAGATCGGTCCAGGGAGCGGTCTTGAAGCCGAGAGCGTACTCCTGAATGCGGAACAGGAGGCCGAGGCCAAAGATTTCCGCGCCTCGCGAGGCGGTTTGCTTGACGATGGCGTTGCGTGCAATTCCCTTTGCGCGGAGGCGCTCGGTGACTAGAGCCATGGAGACTCCCGCCAGAAACAGGAAGAGTGGGGCGGGGAGCGTGCCGCCAAGTTGCGACAACTTGTAGAGCGCCGAATCGCGCAGGTCTGGGCGGAGCCAGGAGTCGTAACAGTGCGTCTGAAACATCAGCAGGCACGCGAGGCCGCGCATCCAGTCGATGTAGGTGAGGCGTTGCATGGGCGGTAGCTGGCCGGTGCGGAAATTGGATATCCGAGATCAGATATCAGCGAGCGGAAAATCAGAGATCAGATATCAAGAATCGGATATCAGGAAAAGAATAACAGCGAACGGACGGTGGGTGGAGAGAGTTTTCCGTCTTTGGCTTTAAGTCTTAAGCTCCAAGTTTTGAGCATAGAGCCTGATGCCAGATTTTTGGTTTTAAGCGATTGGTTCCTCTCATCTGTTCGCTGTGATCTGCTCGCCGGTCGCTGTTATCTTTAAATGCGCGATCGAAGAGTTGAGCCCTGATATCTGATTCCCGATATCCCCTCTGCTTCGAACGCTATCGTTCACCATGCAATTCACTTCTCAAAGGCGGGATAAACGACAGCGATGAGGCAATGGAGTATTTGGGCGGTCCTGGGACTTTGGGCGGGACTGACGCTGGGCGGCACGTTGTATGCGGCCCTGCAGGGGTACAGGGGGCGGGCGTTCGCGGCGACGGCAGCGACGTTTGCGATTTTGCTGTTGGCGATGCTGCTGTTTGCGGCGCGAGGAGCGGCGGAAGGCCTCTCTGGAAGACTCGGTGTGGCGGGCGGGTTCGGGCTGGGCGCGGCTCTATTTGTAGTGTTCGTAATCTACCTCGTGGGGACCGGAACGTTCGGCGTCGCCCGTGCCGCGGCGATGGCCACGTTTATTTTTGTGCCGTTGGGGCTGGCGGCATCCGCCGATGGTGCGTCGCCAGGCGCGTGGCAGGACTTCCTCAACATTGGTGGCGTGTGGGCGTTCGTGAAGTTTGGGCCGACCCATTGGCTGTGGCCGTATCCCGGCGGGCGCCTCGCCTATGTGTTTACGGTGCTCATGGCCGTGAACGTGGCGCTGGCCGCGTTTCTGGTGGTGCGGCGCGCGAAAGGCGTGGGCTATTGGATTGGGTGGGGCAACAATTGGGCGATCTACGTCGGCGGGGGTTTCGCGGGGTTCGCGCTAGTGGCGATTCCGCTGGGCATTTCGATGAAGTTTATCGCGTTCGCGCCGCACTGGAACGGTCCCGGCGGGTTCTTGGTGGGCTGCCTGGGGATTTTGTTTCTTACGGCGTGGCCGGAGGAGCTGCTGTTTCGCGGACTTCTGCAGAATTTCCTGGCGCGGGCGTCGAAGAGCGATTTCGCGGGCTGGTGGACGGCCTCGATGCTGTTTGGGCTTTCGCACATAACCAACCTGGGGTTCCCGAACTGGCGATACGTATTTCTGGCGGCGATCGCGGGAATTTTTTACGGGTGGGCCTGGAAGCGGACGGGATCAATTTTTGCGTCGGCGCTGGTGCATGCGGGGGTAGACGTGGCATGGCACTTTCTGTTTCGAACGATCTGAGAAAGAAAGACTAACCACAGAGGGCAAGGAGGAGCGCGGAGAGGTTGCGCTTGGGACGGCTAAACAGCCTCATGGACAGAGTGGCCTCAATCGGGGAACCAGTTGCTGCGATAAGCGATCCACCAGCTGATGGCCATGATCGGGACAGTGGCGATGAGGGACCAGACGAAGGGCAGCGTGAAGTCGGCGACGAGTCCGATCGCGGCGAACAGCATCCAGAAGACCTTGCGCTGCATGAGAACAGTGTAACGCCTGGGGCTAAATCCGATAGCGTTGCAACGATTAGCTGTGCCACATGGGTTAGCGTGGGACGCGCCAGGGGATGGCGAAGCCGGGTGGGTACTGGGCAAACTGCAGGAAATAAGGTACAACGCGTACCACGCTTGGCAAGATGCCGGCGACGAGCGGAGAGGTGCAACGGTGGTACAGGACGGAATGAGCATGTCGCGGGGATTTCGTGTGCAGCGAACCGACCTTGCGGAAGGCTGCATCGTGGAATGTTTTGGTAGGCTGACGAACGACAACGTGCCACTACTGAAAGAAGAAATGCTGGCAGCTTTCGGCAAAAAGTGCCGCATCGTGCTGGATCTGAAAGAAGTGCCGATGATGGACAGCTCCGGTCTGGGCGCGGTGGTGACCCTGCACGTTTCGGCACGCACGCGTGGCTGCCGGCTGGAAGTGGTCAACGCCAGCAAGCAGATACGCGAACTTTTCAGCATGACGAACGTTCTGGGACTGTTCGAGGCCACGGGACGCCACGGCGGCAAACTGATTTAAAAGCGGCAAGGCGGGAGTTTGGGACACAGGAGCGGAACGCGTGAGCGAAGTGGAGCAGGATCTGAAGAAAGAGCGCGTGGGATTTGCCTGGAAGAACTTTGACGACCAGCAGGCGATCATTCGTGCGGTGGATTTGAAGGCGGGCTACCTGGTGACGTTTTTGCTGTTTTTCGCCGCCAGCACGATTCCACTGGGGCAGCAGGTCTTGCCGAGGCTGCGCTGGGGAAGCGGCGGTGAGAAAGCGATGTGCAGCCTGTATGTGGGGACCTATGCCGTGTTCCTGATGGCGTTCATGTGGGCGCTTTACCTGATTTCACATGTTTTGACGCCGCGAATCGCGCGGCACCACGCGAAGCCCCCTGATGGGCGCGAGTTGCTCTATTACGAACACGTGGCGCGGTATCCGAATAACGCCGACTATTCCGAAGCGATGGCCAAGGTGGGCCTGGAGGAAATGCTGCGCAACGTGACGGACCAGGTGTACGAACTTTCGCTGATCTGCAAGGTCAAGGTGGACGGCCTGCGGGCGTTTTCGCATGCGTTCAAGATCACGCTGGCGGCGTGGTTTGTCAGTACCGCAGCAGGATTTTGGATCATGACGTGGATGAAATGATCGAAATTGGAAAATGGAAAATAGAAATTAGGGCATCCCCGTGTGACCCGGCCGTGTAACCCGAAGATTACCATCGCTATTCTTGCGGAAGCAGAACGATTTTGCCGGTGATTTGCGCGTGTTCGAGCAGTTCGTTGGCCTTTGCGGCCTCGCGGAGCGGGAGTTTGGCGGCGATAACCGGCTGAATCTGGCGGGCGGCCAGGAGATCGAAGAGTTTGCCAAGATCTTCGCGGAACCAATCGGGATGCTGGTCGCGTAGAGTTTTGACGTTGTACCAGGTAGCACGCTTGCCATCGGGCAGCAGCTTGAGCAGGCCGAGCGCGGCGAAGCCAAGTCCGGCGGACAGCTTCCCTTCCGAGACTGCCGAGCTTGCCCCGTAGCCAATGAGCGCGCCGCCCGCGCGCAGGCAGCTATACGATCTCAGCCAGTTTTTCCCGCCGATGGGATCTAAAACACAGTCTAGTTTAGCGGGAGCAAGTTGCGCGATGCGCTGGACGAAATTTTCGGAGCGGTAATCGATCGGCGTGGCGCCGAGGGAAGAGACAAGCGCGTGTTTGGCTTTGGAGGCGGTGCCGAACATCCGCAGACCGACGATTTTGCCAAGTTGCAATGCGGCCGTGCCTACGCCCCCCGCGGCTCCATGGACAAGCAGCGACTGGCCGGCTTGCAGCCGCGCCACGCGATGCAACATTTGATAGGCGGTAACGTAGTTGAGCACCAGGCTGACCGCTTCGGCGGGGTCGAGCCCTGGCGGAACCGGAACCAGGTGCGCGGCGGCGACCATTGTAAATTGCGCGTAGCCGCCAATCATGGTGAGCGCGGCGACGCGCTGCCCAATCGAGAGTTCCAGTACGCCATCGCCAAGCGCGTCGATTTCGCCGACGATGTCGTAACCCGGTGTGAAGGGAAACCGCGGCGCATCCGGGTAAAGCCCGTGACGCATCAGGACATCTGCATAAGCCACGCCGGAAGCCAAATTTTTTACGCGCACTTGGCCAGGACCAGGAATCGGGGTTTCGTCCTCGACAAACTTGAGGACCTCCGGCCCGCCCTTGGCGGTGATGACCACTCGCAGATTCTTCTGAGCAGGCATACTCGTGACTCAAAAGCGGTCTTCTTTGCCTTCGGCAAGGAGTCCGGCGGCGGAGACTTTAAGTTTCTTCTCCCCAAAGCTTTTCTTCATCCGCACCGTAAAATCGGGGAGATCGCCCAACGCGCGTCGCTCGCCCCCACGGACATTCTTCCTAGGGGTAGATTTAGGAGCCTACTTCACGCCCCGCATTATTGCACTGCCCACCTCGGGTGGCCAGGATGGAACTTGAACTGCACTCAGAAAGGAAGAGGAGCGTTTCCAATGGCGGTGGCGCGCGTTATCAATCGGGGCAAAGAACAGTTCCTTACCTTTCCTAAGGAAATCATGATTAGAACCAAGCAGGTAGAGATCTTTCGACGGGGCACCGATATTGTCGTTCGTGAGAGGAAAACCCGGAGCAAGAACAAGACGGCACAATGGTCCAGCAGGCAAAAAAGATAGCGTGGCAGCCGGCAAGGAAACGCCCGCCTCAGAAGGCGGCCGCTACATCAAGCATCGGCGCCGCTCTCTGTCAGCCGGCTCGCGTCAACCACTTCGATTGCGGAACAATCAAAAACTGCATCAATGCCGAAACTCGGGTCAAACTCCACATGGAATTTAACATCCCCAGAATCTCCATTTGCTGTCGCATGAATGGCAAGGCCGAAAATGACATTTTGATGATTGAAGCCTTGCAGCTTCAGTTCCTCCAATCCTAAAAATTGTAGTGTCACCAAGGCGTGATCTTTCGTAATGAAATATCCCTTGCTGTCAATCTGGTCCGTCCTATCCCAAAGATGAATCTTCACAACCAGGCGTGGATTTCCGATTATTGCTCCCGAGGTCTGACGGGTCTCCACGAGAGATCGAACTCGATTATTTCAGCGTCGTGAAACTACGGCCATCGACCAAAAATAACGAAGATCTTTTCACTTTACCGAATTAACGATTCAACAGGGGGCATTCGGATTCAGCGGACGACGCCGGCGAGGGGAGACGAGGCAGAGGCATAAAGACGCTTGGGCATGCGGCCGGCGAGGAAGGCCTTGTGGCCGGCGACAACGGCGTCGCGCATGGCTTCGGCCATCAGCACGGCGTCGGCGGCTTCGGCGATCGCGGTGTTCATCAGGAGACCGTCCGCGCCCAGCTCCATCGCCACAGCAGCGTCGGAAGCGGTGCCAACGCCCGCGTCCACAATCATGGGAACTTCCGTGATGCGTTCGCGCAGGATGCGAAGATTCGCAGGATTCTGAATGCCCAGGCCGGAGCCGATGGGGGCAGCGAGCGGCATGACGGCGGCCGCGCCAGCGTCAATCAATTTGCGCGCAGCGATCAAATCGTCATTCGTATAGGGCAGAACGACGAAGCCTTCTTTCACCAGCACTTTCGTCGCCTGCACGAGCTGCTCGGTGTCCGGGAAAAGCGTCTGCTGGTCGCCAATGACTTCGAGCTTGATCCAGTTGGAGAGGCCGACTTCGCGCGCGAGGCGCGCGGTGCGAATGGCTTCGTCGGCGGAATAGCAGGCAGCCGTATTGGGCAGGATGAAGATTTTCTCGCGGTCAATGTAGTCGAGCAGCGATTCTTTCGACTTGTCGGTGAGATTGACGCGGCGGACGGCGACAGTAACCATGTCCGCCCCGGAAGCGGCATGTGCGCGCGCCATTTCCGGAAAGCTGCGGTACTTCCCGGTTCCAACGATCAAGCGGGAGTAGAAGGCGCGGCCGGCGATGACGAGTTGATCGGACATCAGAAGTCTCCGAGGGAATTGTAGTCCTGGGAAGGGGGTGAGGACAAACTGGTGGGAGGCCGTGGCGGCATGGGTTGGATCGCGGATGGGGACATCAGCGATCAGGTATCAAATATCAGATATCGGCCGTTAGATAGCAGCGAGCAGAAAACGGATAACAGAACGGAGAAGCAAGAGGACCGAGCAAGCTCGGCCCCTACAAACGGCGCCGCGACCTGCTGTTCGTCTTGCGTTGAACTGGGTCGGGCAGCGGCTGAAGATGTGCGACTGGGGTCACACTTGGATGTGGGCCTCGAGGAACCAGAGGTCTTTGTCCATTTCGCGGGTCATGGTGGTAAAGAGATCGACGGTGATGGCGTCGTCGAGGTCGTCCGCCTCCTGCACGGCGGTGCGCAGCGCATTGGTGAAAAATCCAACATTGTGGACCAGGAACTTCACCATTTCCGGGCCGTCGACTGCCGCGAGATCCGCTTCCTGAATGCTGGATTTTGCCGAGGCTTCGCGGACGGTGCCGTTGGCGACGCCGCCGATTGCGGCGATCCGCTCGGCGATCGTGTCAATGTGTTCTTCGAGATGCGTGGCGATGGAATCGAAGAGCAGGTGGAGCTGGTAGAAGTTCTTGCCCTTCACGTTCCAGTGGGCCCATTTCACCTGGCTGTGAACATCGATGCCGTCGGCCAGGCGAAGATTCAAAAGGCTGATGAGTGCCTGACGATTGGTTTCCGGAACACCGGCGGTGGTGGGGTAGGTGCGAATTGCTGCGGTCGCGGCTTTTGCCATGGACTTAGTCTCCTCTCGTGGAGCGATACAAAGATTTGGATGCGCGGGGCGGCCGAGAGGGTTCCGCTAATTATTATCGAGGCGAACCAAGAAGGAGATTAGTCCTGGATGACGGGACGTGGCTCGGCCACGTCGGCGTAGAGTTTGGCGATGAGTTCCTGGTACTGGTGCTCGACAACGCGGCGCTTGAGCTTCATGGTGAAGGTGAGGCTGCCGTCGGCGAAGGTGAAATCGTCGGGGAGAAGCGCGAAGCGCTTGATCGTTTCATATTGCGCGAGATGTGCGGTGAGGCGGGCGACTTCCTTTTCCATCAAGGCGTAGGTACGCGGGTAGGCGGCGAGTTCGGCGTTCGAAGAGAATTTAAGCCCTTCTTCGGCCAGCTTGGCCGCGACCGTAGCGTGATTGGGGACAATCAGCGCGACGACGAATTTGCGCTGATCGCCGACGACCATCGCGTTCAGGATGTAGGGGCTGGTCTTCAGCGTATTCTCAATGGGTTGCGGCGCGACAAATTTCCCGGCGGCTGTTTTCAGCAAATCCTTTTTTCGGTCGGTGATGAATAGATAGTTGTCTTTGTCGAGATACCCGATGTCTCCGGTTCGGAACCAGCCGTCTTCGGAGAGCACTTCGCGCGTGGATTCGGGGGATTTAAAATAGCCCTGCATCACGCACGGGCCCTTGGCAAGGATTTCGCCGTCATCAGCGATGCGAAGCTGGACGTTAGGGATCGGGCGGCCAGAACTCCCCATGCGATTCTTGGGATAGTTGCTGGTGAGCACCGGCGACGTCTCCGTGAGTCCATAACCCTGGTAGATCGGGATGCCAATGGCACAGAAAAACTCCGCGAGATCCTTGGAGAGCGGTGCGCCGCCCGAGAGGACGACGCGCAACTTCCCGCCCGTGCCCGCGCGAATTTTTGCATAAACCAGTTTGTCCGAGATGGCCCACCTTGCGCGCAGTCCAAGGCTCGCCCGCTGCTCGCCGCAGCGCCAACGGGCCGATTCGCGCGCGGTCTGCATGGCGAAATCAAAGATCTTGCGCTTTAATCCACTGGTCTTGCTGCCCTGCTCCATCAGGCGCGCGTAAATCTTTTCAAAAAAACGAGGAACCGCCGCCAGGACGGTTGGTTGAACCTCAAGGAGAGCCTGCGCAACGCTTTCCACCACTTCGACATAGGCAACGGGGATTCCATTGAAGATATAGAGGTAATCCAGCATGCGCCCATACACGTGGGCCAGCGGCAAGAAGGAAACGGCGACATCCGATTCCGGATGGAGAATCAGATCGGAGCAAGAGTCGCTGACGTTGGAACAGAAATTCGTGTGTGTCAGCATCACGCCCTTGGGTTCGCCGGTGGTGCCCGAGGTGTAAATGAGCGAGGCGAGTTGGCTGGGAAGAACTTTCGCGGCGCGGAGGCGGTAGGCGGCGATTTCCGAGGGGCCGGTGGCGGCAATCAGCGTCTCGTAGCCGAGAAATTCGGGTGGGAGATCGTCTCCGGCGCCTGCAACGATGACTTGCTGGACTTCCTTGAGCGCTTCGCGCACTGCCAGGAATCGGTGCAGTTGTTTGGCGCCCGCAATGAAGACAATCTGCGCGCCGCAGTGGTTCAGGATGTAGGACATGCGGTCCGGCGATTCGTTGAAATAAACCGGGACCGTCACGCCGCCGCAACCGCTGATGGCGAAGTCCGCGGTGTGCCATTCCGGGCAGTTGGGGGCAAACAAGCCGACGCGGTCGCCGGACTTCACCCCGAGTTCGACAAAGGCGTTCGCCAGCCCGGCGACCCGCCGAAGGAATTCCTGGGAGGCGATGGTTTCCCAGCGTTCCGGGCCGCGGAACATCTGTGCCCGAGGCGAGGGATGCTCTTCAACAGCGCTGAGAAACCGGGAAGGAAGAGTGCCGTAGCTCATTGGGAATCTGAATTTACATTATGGGGAATGTTCGTGCAACGGACGGAAAACGCAGGCGCATTGCGGCAAGCAAGCCGGGCAGAAAGAACGCGCGCGGGCGCAGTGTGATACGCTTGCAGCGGAGTTAACGGAGTAAGAAAAAACTTGGCTAAAAGCAACGCATCGTTGACAGTAATTCCCCTCGGGGGACTTGGCGAATTCGGAATGAACATGATGGCATTCCGGTTCGGCGACGACATCCTGGTGGTAGATGCAGGGATGATGTTCCCGGAGTCCGAATTGTTGGGCGTGGACCTGGTCATTCCGGACATTTCCTACCTGAAGCAGAACCGGAAGCAAGTGCGCGCCATCGTCTTGACCCATGGACACGAAGATCACATCGGGGCGCTTCCCTACATTTTGCGCGATTTGGACGTGCCGATTTACGGGTCGCGATTTACGCTCGCGCTGGTAAAAAAACGCCTGGAAGAGGCGGGCCTGCTGGATACGGCGAAGCTCTTTGAGGTAACGCCCGGCCGACAGGTGGAGATCGGTCCATTTGAGATCGAATTCATTCCGGTGACGCACAGCACCATCGATTGCGTGGCGCTGGCGATTCGAACTCCACTGGGCGTGGTGATTCATACCGGGGATTTCAAGATTGACCAGACGCCGGTGGACCATTACCAGTTCGACCTGCACGCGTTCGCGCGATATGGGAATGAAGGCGTGCTGGCGCTCTTCAGCGATTCGACGAACGTGGAAAGGCCGGGGTTCACGCCGTCCGAGCGCGTGGTAGCTCCGCGAATCGAAGAGCTGGCGCGATCGGCTCCACGGCGCGTGGTGCTTTCCTGCTTTGCCTCTTCCATCCACCGCATCCAGCAGGTGATTGACATCGCCGAGCGCGTGGGGCGCAAGGTGGCGTTTGTCGGGCGCAGCATGGTGGACAACGTGGAGATCGCGCACGACCTGGGCTATCTGCGCATACCGGACGGGATGGTGGTGCGATCGCAGGATATCCGCAGTTTTGAGCCGCGCAAGCTGATCGTGATTGCAAGCGGGTCGCAGGCCGAACCGATGTCTTCGATGTCGCGGATTGCCGTGGACAACCACCGGTTCGTAACCATCGACGAAAACGACACGGTGATTTTGTCGGCCAGGATTATTCCCGGGAATGAGAAGGCCATTTTCCGGATGCTGGACCACATGTTCCGGCGGCGGGCGCTGGTCTACTACGACAATTCGGCGGGGCCGATTCACGTCTCTGGCCATGCGAGCCAGGAAGAGCAGAAATTGCTATTGCAACTGGTGAAGCCCAAATACTTCATTCCGGTGCACGGGGAGTTCCGGCATTTGTTCCGGCATGCGGCGCTGGCCCATCAGTTGGGCGCGGTAAGCGGCGAAATCCTGCTGCTGGAAGACGGGAAGTGCGTGGAGTTCACCGAGGATGGCGCGTTCCGTCGCGATCCGGTGACCGCGGGGCGCGTGCTGGTGGATTCGGGCTCGCTGGAAGAGATCGAAGAAATTGTCGTGCGCGACCGAAAGCATTTGTCGGAGGAAGGCGTGGTGATCCCCATCATCGCCATCGATAAGCACACCGGACGCGTGGAGTCCTCGCCGGAGATCGTTACCCGCGGATTGATGAGCGAAAACGGCAACGAGATGCTGGCCGGCGCGCGGGAAGTGGTGGCCCGGACGGTGGAAACCTCGAATCTGGAAGAGCGCGCGGACTGGTCGGTCATCAAGGAAAAGATTCGCGTGGACCTGAAGCGCTACATCAACAAGCACACGTCGAAGCGCCCGCTGATTCTCCCGGTGATCCTGGAAGTTTAATCGACGCCCTGTCGAATTCAACCGCGGCTCTTTCGAGACGACAATGGGAAGTGGACCTCTCTATTCAGCTACTCTTCCGCATCGGAAGCAGCCCACATCAGAAGGAGGTCTTCCGCTATCACCCGGAAATGCACTCGTTGGGAAACGCCAACAATTCCCGGAGAGTCTCGCCGCCGGACAACTTCACGCAGATGCATGGGCATGGTGTTGCGGTCGTGAGTGACGAGGATTCTGCCGGCTTCTGCGGCGATTCGAAGCACCTCCGGACCAGCCTTCCCATCCAATTTGAAAGACTTGTGAGTTTGGAAATCGATCTAGGCTTCGAGCCGATGGACTGCTTCGAGTATCCCGACTGAAAGATTCACGTCGCAGGGGAACTACCGCCTCATTTTACTTTTTGAGGACGGAGAGTCCGTCTGGCTCGTTCCAATTTGCTAAAGAGCAGCGGCCTTTCTGCTCGGGAAACTACACGCATTTTCTCCGCCTCGCGCTCGCCTTCGGCAAGATATTTGTCGATCACGTCCCGGTTTGCCAGGTAATAAGCAAGGGAGCCGTGAACCTGCTCCAGCGTGAGGGTTGGAAAAGATTCGAGGATGCCCTCCGCGGACATTCCGTCGAGAAGTCCGTACAGGATTGAATCCAGAGAGACACGGTTGCCGAAGACGTAGTAGCCGGTTTCACGTTTTTCGATGAAGTCCTTGGCCATGGCGTTTCCTAGCGGATAGATTGACAGAATCCCCGGTGAGTGGGGCCAGTAGGCTAGAATCGAAGCCCTATGGAAATGCGCGAAAAAGCCACGCAAAACGAAGGGCGCGGAGGAACGCCGGCAGCGTCGCGGGCGACGTTCCTTTTCATCATCATAACGGTGGCGCTGGATTTTCTGGCGTTCGGGATTATCGCGCCGGTGTTGCCCAACCTGATCGTGCAATTCGAGGGCGGCAACATGGCCCGCGCCTCGCAGGTCACCGGGTATTTCGCGTTCGCGTGGGCGGCGATGCAATTCCTGTTTTCGCCGCTGTTGGGGGCGTGGAGCGACCGCTTTGGGCGGCGGCCTATCATCCTGATCTCTTGCCTGGGATTGGGGCTCGACTACATCGTGATGGCCCTGGCGCCGACTTTGCGCTGGTTGTTCCTCGGACGAATTATCTCCGGGATCACCACTTCGAATGTTTCCACGGCGTTTGCGTATATCGCGGATGTAACCACGCCCGCCGAACGCGCAAAAAAATACGGCTTGCTCGGGGCTGCGTTCGGGCTGGGATTTGTGATCGGGCCGGCCGTCGGCGGACTCCTGGGGCATTACAGTTTGCGCGCGCCGTTCTGGGCGGCCGCTGGGCTGAGTCTGGTGAATTTTTTGTATGGAATTTTTGTGCTGCCAGAATCGCTGCCGGTGGAAAAGCGCGCGAAGTCCGCGTGGCAGATGGCGAATCCGTTGGGCTCGTTGGCGCTATTGCGATCGAACTCTGTGCTCTCCGGCCTTTCGGTGGTGGCCACGCTCTACTATTTGGCGCACCAGGCGCTGCCGAGCGTTTTCGTCTTGTACACGGAGTATCGCTACGGATGGAACGAGCGGACCGTTGGACTGGTGCTCGGCATGATTGGAATCTGCATCGCTTCGGTCTCCGGCGGACTCGTTGGGCCATACGTCAAGAAATTCGGCGAGCGTTGGAGCCTGGCCTCGGGGCTCTTTTTCGGGACGCTGGGTTTCGCGGGGTTCGCCGCCGCGAGCCAGAGCTGGGCTTTGCTGGCGGCCATTCCCTTTATCGCGCTCTGGGGCGTTTCGGGGCCGTCCATGCAGTCGCTGATGTCGCAGATGGTCGATCCTTCATCGCAGGGGAAATTGCAAGGGGCGATCAATTCCCTTCGGGCGCTGACGGGCATGGCGGGGCCTCTGCTGTTCACGCAGGTGTTCTCCGAAGCGATAGCGCCCAAGGCACGATTCTACTTGCCCGGCGCACCGTACTTCCTCGGTGCGATCCTGCTTGCGGGGAGCCTGCTTCTTACCGTGGTAGTGACGCGCGGCCTCGCCGTGAGGAAAACCGAGCAGCCTGCCTGACTCTTCTACCCTTCTTTACGCCCCCACGGATTTGCGTCACATGCAAACGGCGGACGCGCTGCGCTACTATGGTTGCGAAGGAGCCAGCGAGATGAGCGCACTGACACCGGCAATGAACGATCCTCTGACCAGCCGCGGGCCGTTTCGCGCGCCGCGCGGCACGCAAATTTCCTGCAAGGGCTGGCAGCAGGAAGCGGCGCTGCGCATGCTACTGAACAATCTCGATCCAGAAGTCGCGGAGAAGCCCGAAGACCTGGTGGTGTACGGCGGGACGGGCAAAGCGGCGCGTAACTGGGAGTGCTTTCACGCCATCGTAAAATCGCTGCGGGCGCTGGAATCGGATGAGACCCTGCTGGTCCAATCGGGAAAGCCCGTGGCGGTGTTCCGCACGCACGAATATGCACCGCGCGTGCTGCTGTGCAATTCCAACCTGGTGGGCCACTGGAGCAACTGGGAGAAATTCCACGAGCTGGATCGCGCCGGCCTGATGATGTACGGCCAGATGACCGCGGGAAGCTGGATCTACATCGGTACACAGGGAATTTTGCAGGGAACCTACGAGACGTTCGCGGCCGCCGCGCGGCAACATTTTGGCGGCAGCCTGAGCGGGAAACTGGTGGTAACCGGCGGCATGGGCGGGATGGGCGGAGCGCAACCGCTCGCGGCGACCATGAATGGCGCGGCGTTTCTGGGCATTGACGTGGATCCGGAGCGCATCAAGCGCCGGGTGAAGAGCGGATACTGCGACGTGATGGTGACGTCGCTCGACGAAGCGCTGCGCATTCTGAAGAACGCGGTGCGAAAAGGCGAGGCCACTTCCGTTGGATTGGTGGGCAACTGCGCCGACCTGATTCCCGAACTCGCGAAGCGTGGCGTAGTGCCGGACCTGCTGACGGATCAAACCAGCGCGCACGATCCCATCGAGGGATACGTACCTAACGGCATGACACTGGAGCAGGCGATCGCGCTGCGGAAAACGGCTCCGCAGGAATACCGGAAGCGCGCCATCGCGGCAATCGGTGCCCACGTGCAGGGCATGCTGGAACTGCAGAAGCTCGGCTCGGTGACATTCGATTACGGAAACAACATCCGAACGTACGCGCAGGAAGCCGGCGTGAAAAACGCCTACGACTTTCCAGGATTTGTACCGGCGTATATCCGGCCGCTGTTCTGCGAAGGCAAGGGACCGTTCCGCTGGGCGGCGCTCTCCGGTGAAGCGTCGGACATTGCTCGGACGGATAAACTGGTGCTGGATATGTTTCCGGAGAGTGAGCACTTGAAGCGCTGGATCACGCTGGCGCAAAAACGGGTGAAATTCCAGGGACTGCCGTCGCGCATCTGCTGGCTAGGCTATGGCGAGCGGGAAAAGTTCGGGCTGGCGTTGAACGAACTGGTGGCCCAGGGCGAGTTGAAAGCCCCGGTGGTGATGGGGCGGGATCATCTCGATTGCGGTTCGGTGGCTTCGCCGTACCGGGAGACTGAGGCGATGAAGGACGGCTCAGACGCGGTGGCAGACTGGGCTTTGCTAAACGCGCTTATCAACACGGCAAGCGGCGCCTCCTGGGTATCCATCCACAACGGAGGCGGGGTGGGCATCGGTTACTCGCAGCACGCCGGCCAGGTCACCTGCGCCGATGGCACCAAAGAGATGGCTCGGCGCATCGAAAGAGTGTTGACCAACGATCCGGGGATGGGCGTGGTCCGCCATGTGGATGCCGGCTACCCCGAGGCGATTGCCTTTGCGCAAAAAGCTGGCGTAAAGGTGCCAATGGGGTAGGATAGCGACCACCGAAGTCTGCCGGAGTCCCGGTGCAGGGACCAACGGTCGAGGAGCAGCCGCCCATGTATACGATTCTCGGTGCCACGGGGCACATCGGCACGGTTATCACCAAAATATTACTGGAGCAAGGCGAGAAGGTAAGGGTGGTCGGACGCTCGGCCTCCAGGCTGCAGCCGTTGGTCCAGCGGGGAGCGGAGGCGCACCTCGCCGACCTGAAAGACGTCGCGGCGGTGACCAAAGCGCTCACCGGTGTGCGGGCGGCGTTCCTGATGATTCCGCCGAATCCGACGTCGCCGGACTACAAGACGGAACAAGCGGACCTTTCTGAGGCACTTGCAGCGGCTGTGAAGGACTCGGGACTGGCGTACGCGGTAAACCTGAGCAGCATCGGAGCGCACGCCGCGGCGGGAACCGGGCCGATCGCGGGACTCCACCGCCACGAAGAGAGGTTGAACGCGATCGAGCGGCTGCATGCGCTGCACCTGCGGCCCGCCTACTTCATGGAGAACCACCTTACGGCCATCGGGATGATCCAGATGATGGGGATTTACGGCGGGGCGCTCCTTCCGGATATGAAGTTTCCGATGATTGCTACGCGGGATATCGCGGCTTATGCGGCCGAACACCTGTTGAAAAAGGACTTTAACGGGAAACGCACGCAGGAACTATTGGGCGAGCGCGACGTAAGCATGACCGAAGCGACGGCAGCCATCGCCAGGGGCATCAACCGGCCCGAGGTGCGCTACGTACAATTCTCCTACGAGCAAGTGGAGCAGACTATGGTGCAGATGGGCATGGCGCAGAAGACAGCGCATCTGTTCACGGAAATGTTCCACGGGTTCAATGAGGGCATCGCCGTAAATCTGGAACCACGGAACGCCGCGAACACCACGCCGACGACGATGGAAACGTTTGTGAAAGAGGTTTTTGCTCCGGCATATCTGGGTGCGGCGGTCGGAGCGTAGATGCAAACCCTCGGCGCCTTGGGCATAATGCATACGTTTTGAGCGGCAACCTTCTAATTACAGGTGTATCGCAGTTGCTGACACTTCGCGGCGGAGCTCCGCGGCGGGGCAATTCCCTTTCCAACGTGGGCTTGGTTCGCGGTGGAGCGCTGCTGGTGCGCGACGGAGTAATCGCGGCGGTGGGTCCCCGGAGAGCCGTGGAGCGCCATGCGGAGGCACGGCGCGCCGAGAAATTCGACGTAGTCGGGCGAGTGATCCTGCCTGGATTCGTGGATTCGCACACGCACCTGATTCATGCCGCGAGCCGCGCCGAAGAGTACGAGCTTAAGATTCAGGGCGCGAGCTACGAAGAGATTGCCCGCAAGGGCGGCGGCATTCTGAATTCGGTGAAAAAACTGCGCGAGGCCACGCGCGAAGCGCTGAAGGCGCGGGCATTGGCGGCGCTGGCGGAGTTCGCGGCATACGGCACGACCACCATTGAGGCCAAAAGCGGCTATGGACTTGATTCGGCGAGCGAGCTGAAGATTTTGACGCTGCACCGGGAATTGAACCAGGAACAGCCTATCGAGATGGTCTCGACGTTTCTGGGCGCGCACGTCGTTCCGCGGGAGTACCGCGGCAAACCCGGCGGAGCGGAGCGATACCTATCCTTGTTGACGGAGAAATTGCTGCCCGAGATAGTGGTGGGCGACCTGGCGGAATATTGCGACGTCTTTTGCGACCGTGGGGCATTCACGGTCGCGCAATCGAAAAAACTGCTGGCGAGGGCCAAGGAACACGGGCTCCGGCCACGCTTGCACGCGGAACAGTTGTCGCGCACCGGTGCGACGCAACTGGCCGTGGAGCTTGGCGCTGCGAGCTGCGACCATCTGGAGCACGTGAACGACGCGGACATTCGCCGCCTGGCCAAATCACAGACCGTGGCTACGCTCCTGCCCGGCTGCGACTTTCATTTGGGCTGGAAGAACTATGCTCCGGCGCGCAAGCTAATCGAAGAGGGTGCGATTGTTGGGCTGGCCACGGACTACAACCCGGGGACGAGTCCCACGGTGAGCATGCCGATGATTCTTTCCATAGCCTGTTCGCAACTGCGGATGGCGCCCGCCGAAGCGATTGCGGCGGCAACGATCAACCCGGCGTATTCGCTGGGGCGCGAGAAGACGATCGGGTCGCTCGAACCCGGCAAGCAAGCGGATCTGACGGTCTGGGAAGTGGAGGATTACCGCGAAATTCCTTATTATTTCGGAATGAACCGGTGCTGGATGACCATGAAGCGCGGCGAAATTATCTCCATGAGAGACTAAAGACGTAAGAAAAAAGTTGTTTCCACGGGTACGGAAGAGTGGCAGGAGAGGCCACAAAGAATAGTTCGGAACGGAGAGCGATGAAACGACTGATCGAGTGTGTGCCGAATTTTTCCGAGGGCCGCGACCCGGCGAAGGTGGACGCCCTGGTGCAGGTGATGAGCGGCGTCGCGGGCGTCTACGTGCTAGACCGCGAGATGGACGCCGACCACAATCGCTGCGTAATTACGCTCGCCGGTGAGCCCGATGCGGTGGCCGAAGCGGCCGTGCTGGGCGCCGGCAAGGCGCTGGACCTGATTGACATGACCGAACACAAAGGCGCGCATCCGCGCGTGGGCGCCACTGACGTTGTTCCCTTCATTCCGGTGGAAGGCGTGACGCTGGAGGATTGCGTGACGCTGGCGCGCGGCGTGGGCAACGAAATCTGGAAGCGCTATCGCATCCCGATTTTCTTTTACGAAGCAGCGGCCACGCGACCCGACCGGATAAACCTCGAAAACGTCCGCAAGGGGCAATTCGAGGGCCTGCGCGAGGAATTGAAGAAGAATCACGATCGCCAGCCGGACATCGGCGAGCCGAAGCTGCATCCTACGGCGGGCGTGACGGTGGTTGGCGCGCGCAAATTCCTAATCGCCTACAACGTCAACCTAAACACGCCGGACATCGGCGTGGCCAACAAGATTGCCAGGGCGATTCGTTTCTCCAACGGCGGCTTCCGCTACGTGAAGTCCATGGGCGTCGAGTTGAAAGCGCGGAACCTGGCGCAGGTTTCCATCAATCTCACCGACTACGAGCAAACGCCGATGCACCGCGTGTACGAGACGGTGAAGCGCGAGGCGGCGCGCTACGGCGTGATGCCCGTGGGCAGTGAAATCGTGGGCCTGGTACCGAAGAAGGCCATCGAGATGGCGGCCGACTACTTCCTGCAGCTCGAAAACTTTTCTCCTTCGCAGGTGTTCGAAAACAAGCTGGAGGCGGCGCTTGGCGGCGCGCCCCTGGAAGCAAAGGATGGAAAGCTCGCTCACCTCGCGCGGCCATTCGTGGACGCGGTGGCCGATCCGGCGCCCACGCCAGGCGGCGGCAGCGTTGCGGCGTTCGCGGCGGCGCTGGCGGCAGCGCTGGGCCAGATGGTCGCGGGGATCTCGCGCAAAAAGAAGTCGCAGATCCTGAACGTGGAGAAATTCTCCGAGCACATGGACGCGTTGCGGAAGTTCGCCGATGAACTGACGGCCGGGATTGATCGCGACGCGGCTTCCTACGACGCGGTCATGGTGGCGTTCAAGCTTCCTCACGCAACGCCCCACGAGCAGCAGGCGCGGGAAGAGGCAATTCAGGCAGCGACCAAAGGCGCAGCCGAGGTTCCGCTGGAACTCGCCCAGAAGGCGGAAAATTTGGTTGAACGCCTGGTGCAACTGGAGGCAATCGCGCCCGCATCCATGAAATCAGACCTTTTGGTGGCGCGTCTAATGGGTGTGGCGGGAGCCAAGGGCGCGCTGGCCAACGTGGAAATCAACCTGGAAGGCTTAAAAGACGCGGCTTATGTGGCGCAGATGAAGAGCAAGGTTGACGAACTGCGCAAACGGCTCGGCTAGGCGCGGCGAACTGGCGTACACTGGATTTTCACCCCCCGGCCCCCGAAAGGAGCTTTGCATGCAATGGAACGTCTGGAGGACGAGACTCGCGGCGGCGTCCGCGGTGCTGGCACTGGCCGCAGCCGTGGCGAAGCCCGCCCGAGCGGGCAGCCTGGGCGCGGACACGATCGGCATGTTTCCGAAGGATGTGGGCGAATTCGCCTACGCGGACCTGAAAACCGCGCGCACGATGAAGTGGTATCCCGCGCTGGAAAAGCAGATGCTCCCGGAGCGTTTTCGGCAATTCGAGAAGTTTCTGGCCTCCGCGGGCATTGACACGAACACCCAGGTGGACGAACTCACCTGGGGACTCGTGCCCGTATCGGCGCTGAGCAAGGATCCCGCGATTGCCGGGAAAGCGAATTCCACCGTACCGACCGGCGAGGAGATCGTCGGAATCGCGCTGGGAAATTTCAATCCGGATTCGACCGAAGCGTATTTCAAGGCGCAGAAGTTGCCGACGGTAAAGTCGCACGGCTATACGCTATTTGCGTTCGGGTCAGGCGTGGGCGCCAGCGACCTGTTCTTCTTCTTTGTGGATTCGAACAAGGCCGCGTTCGGCCATCGCGAACTGCTGGAGCAAATGCTGGCGGTCCGCTACGGTGAGCAGGACAGCCTGTTGCGCAACGACAAGCTTTTTAACCTGATTAATGAAGTGAATGGCAGCGGAGTGGTTTGGGCCGTGCTGGATCAAGGCTATACAAAGCTCGCCATGGCCCAGTTGGCTCCCGAAGTGCAGCAGTTCCCGGAAGCCGCGAAACTCGTGGCGCGCATGCAGGCGATGGTGATTTCCGCGACCGCGGACAGCGGCATGGCCGGCAAGTTTCAGGCGATTTGCGCATCGTCGGAAGACGCGAACACATTGAGCCAGTTGATGACCGCGGGCCTGATGTATAAGAAATACCAGACCGCCAAGGACAATCCAGACCTCGGGCAATTGCTGGATCAGGCGAGCGTGATGCCTTCCGGCGACCGCGTCGTGATTAACGTGGCCGTGAGCGACGATCAAATGACCGATCTGATCAAGAAGAATACCTTCGCGTTCAAGATGTAGAAGGCTGTGGTTCGTGGCCCGTATTCCGTGGCCCGAAGATACATTCCCAAAATGAGCAGCGGCACAGACCCGCGCGGTCGCGCCGCTTTTTCATGAATTTCCTCGGATTTCCTCGTGGAAGGTCAGGCGACGGCGGCGATGTACTTGGTGAGGCGCAGAACGCCGGAGTTTTCCCGGTTCTCACACTGGATATCGTCCACACCCGCCCAGCTAACCTTGGGTTTGTTCTCCGGCGCGGCGACTCCGGGAACCATGACCTCGACTTCGATGCGGTCGTCGAGGCGGCGGAAGTTGACCTCGCACGGCGTCGCGGAATCCTGGTGAAAATCGAAACACATCTTGCAGGCGGATACCACGGCCGTCTTCAACTGCTCGATATTGTCGTTGGGCAGGCCGGCGGCGTCGGCGAAGATGCGCATGGCACCGCCCGCGGCGGCGGCGAGCCGCGCGTCGTGATCGAGCGAGAGCCGGAGTTGGAGCGGGTTCTTGGCCACGGTCACCGTTCGTTTGCCAGGGCCACGTCGCAGGCTTCCCGGCAGTCGGGACAATAATATAACCCATCCACGGCCAGACGCACGTTGACTTGTCCTTTACAAATGGCGCAGTACTTTTCGCAGGTGCAATACTCCTCGGACTTGTCGCACTGGGAGCAGCGAACTTGTTGACGGGCAGCCATGCGCGCCTCCAAAAAAACTGTACCCGACTGAAACGGCATCAGCAAGATCAGCAGTGCCTCCCTGCCACTCATCCGGCAAGAGCGCACAGCGAAACCGGAGTGGTCAGCAATTTGCGCATGTCGCCTGAATCGTGGCTAAGCCTCCCGCAACAGCTAACTCGGGTCAATGCTGCGCTGCTTTTGACCCCGAATTGGTGCGCGTGCTAACATCGCGTTCTGCCTGAGTAAACCGAATGGACTCTGGAAACTCACCTACCACATCCCATCTGCGAAAAACGGCTCTCAACGCGCTGCACCGGCGCCTGGGCGCGAAAATGGTCAATTTTGGCGGCTGGGACATGCCCGTCGAATACCCGTGCAGCGGCAATTTGCTCTGCGAGCATCGCGCGGTGCGCGGCGGCGTCGGCATGTTCGACGTCAGCCACATGGGCGACATCCGCATTCATGGCGCGAAACAGCCCGGCGGGGCGCTGGCGGCGGTGCAGCACCTGACGATGAACGACGCTTCGCGGCTGGCCATCGGCCAGGCGCAGTATTCCGCGATGCTCTATCCGAACGGCACGTTCGTGGACGACGTGATCGTCCACCGCCTCGGCGAAGACGATTATCTGCTGGTGATCAACGCGGGCACGCGCGAAAAAGACATCCACTGGGTGCGCGAGAACACCAAAGGCAGGGACTGCCAGGTGGAAGACCTGAGCGACGCATACACGCAGCTGGCGATCCAGGGGCCGCGCGCGGCGGAAGTTCTTCAGAAATTAACCGGCGCCAAACTCGACGCGGTGAAAAATTACTGGTTCACGCACGGCACGGTCTGCGGCTTGCCGAACACGCTGATTGCGCGGACCGGCTACACGGGCGAAGACGGCTTCGAAATTTATATTCCATCGGACGTGGCCACCGGCGAGCGCGTCTGGAACGCGGTGATGGACGTGGGCAAGGAGTTTGGCATCGTTGCCTGCGGCCTGGGCGCGCGCAACACGCTGCGGCTGGAATCGAAGATGGCGCTCTACGAGCACGAAATCAGCGACGCCATCAATGTGTGGGAAGCGGGGCTGGACCGCTACTGCCACCTGGAAAAGGGCGATTTCATCGGCCGCGCCGCACTGGAGAAACTGAAGACCGAAGCGCTGAAGCGCACCCTGGTGGGCCTGGAAATGATTGACCGGGGAATCGCGCGCGACGGCTACCGCTGCGTGGACGAATCCGGCAAGGAGATTGGCATGGTGACCAGCGGGTCGCCTTCGCCGACGCTGGGCAAAAACATTGCTCTGGCGTATGTTCCGCCAGCCATGGCCGCGGTGGGCACCCCGATTTTCGTGGAGATTCGTTCGCAGAAGTGCAAGGCTCAGGTAGTGCGGACGCCGTTCTATAAACGGCCGAAAAAAATCAGTGCGGTAAAGTCCTAATCAAACTCGCTCCAGGAGAGGTGCTTCGATGGGCTATCCAACACAATTCCGCTACAGCAAAGATCACGAATGGATCGACGTGAAGGGCGACGTCGCCACCGTCGGCATCACCGACTATGCGCAAAGCGAATTGGGCGACGTGGTTTTCGTGGAAGTGCCCGCCGCGGGAACACAGGTGACCGCCGGAAAAACGTTTGGTTCGGTGGAATCGGTGAAAGCGGTCAGCGAAATTTACGCGCCGGCCACCGGCGAAGTGGTGGAAGCCAACGCCACGCTGAAAGACAAGCCGGAATCCATCAACACCGATCCCCATGGCACCGGTTGGCTGATCAAGATGAAGCTGGCGAACGCCGCCGACGTGGCTTCGCTGATGGATGCGGCGGCGTATGAAGCGTTCATCGCCGAGAAGAAGAAGGAAGCGTCCGCCTGATGCGCTATCTCCCGAAGAGCCCCGCCGAGCGGCAGGAAATGCTCGCCGCCATCGGCGTCAAGTCCGTGGAAGAGTTGTTTTCCTCGATTCCCGAAGCGTACCGGCTGAAGAAACCGCTGCAGCTTCCGGGGCCGTTTTCCGAGCAGGAAGTCATCGAGTATTTTCAAGCGCGCGCGCGGGAGAATTCCACAGGGTACACGAGTTTTCTCGGCGCCGGCGTCTATAACCACCTGCGATCCGTGGTGACCGACGCGATGATCCAGCGCGGCGAGTTCCTCACGTCCTACACGCCTTATCAGGCGGAGATCACGCAAGGCACCCTGCAAGCCATCTTCGAGTTTCAAACGCTGATGTGCCAGTTGACCGGGCAGGAAGTCGCCAACGCCTCGATGTACGACGGATCGACGGCCACGACCGAAGCGGTGCTGATGGCCGAACGGCTCACCGGGCGCCAGCGCGTGCTGGTGGGCCGCTCAGTGCATCCGGAATACCGCGAAGTGTTGCGGACCTACGCCAGGAATTCCGGGCTGCATGTGGAAGAGATTTCCTACACGAAAACGGGCGTTCTGGACGAAAAGGCGTTGCAGGCCGCGATTCGCGAGGATGTTTGCGCGGTGGTGGTGCAATCGCCGAATTTCTTCGGCGTGATCGAGTCGCCCGCGGTTCTGGCGAAGATTGCGCAGGCCGCCGGAGCTATGCTGGTGGTTACGATTGCCGAAGGCGTTTCGCTCGGCGTCGTAAAACCTCCGGCGGCGGCCGACATCGTCGCGATGGAAGGACAAAGCTTCGGGCTGGCGCCGAGTTACGGCGGGCCGTATGTCGGCGTGGTGGCTTCGCGCGAAAAATACGTGCGGCAGATGCCCGGGCGGCTTGCAGGGCAAACCACCGACGGCGAAGGGCGGCGCGGCTTCGTGCTGACGCTGGCGACGCGCGAACAGCACATCCGGCGCGAGAAAGCCACCTCCAATATCTGCACGAACCAGGCGCTCTGCGCACTGGCCGCGACCGTGCATTTGACGCTACTGGGCAAACAGGGCTTGCGCGAGCAGGCCGAGCAGAATCTTTCGAAGGCGCATTTCGCTTTGAGCGAGCTGGAAAAGATTCCCGGCGTGAAGCGCACGTTTTCCGCGCCCTTCTTCAACGAGTTCACCGTGGAGTTCCCGCGCTCGGTGAAATTGGTAAACGCCGAATTGCTGCGGGAGAAGATTGCCGGGCCATTTGTGCTAGGGTCGGCGTATCCGGAGCTTTCGAAGAACGCGCTGGTCTGCGTGACCGAGACGACTTCGCGAGCGGAGATCGAGCGGTTTGCGGCGGTGGTGCGCAAAGCGCTGGCCGCGTAAGAGAAAGATTCAACGCAGAAACCTCAGAGACAGAACGCAGAGGACACAGAGAAAGACACGATGACGGAGCGGATCAAGAAAGCCACACGCCACACCAATCAGAATGAGGGTTTGATATTCGAGAAGTCGTCTCCCGGCAAGCGGGCGTTTGAGCTGCCGCCGCTGGACGTACCGGTGACGGACGCGTCCACCGCGCTCGGCGACGCGCATCGCCAGGGCGGGGTCGAAGGCTTTCCCGAAGTCAGCGAAATCGAGGTGATCCGGCATTTCACGCGGCTTTCCACTTGGAATTACGCGATCGATCTCGGCATGTATCCGCTAGGTTCCTGCACGATGAAGTACAACCCCCGGGTGAATGAATTCGTTGCTCGGTTGGAAGGAATCGCCACAGAGCATCCCTGCCAGCCGCAGGAGCTTTCGCAGGGCTGCCTGAAAATCCTGCAACTGCTGGAAAAATGCCTGCTGGAAATTACCGGAATGGATGCGATCACGCTGCAGCCGGCGGCGGGAGCGCAAGGCGAGCTGACCGGCTTGCTGCTGATTCGCGCGCACCACACGAAAAGCGGCAATCCGCGGAAGAAGGTGCTGATCCCGGACTCCGCGCACGGGACGAATCCCGCGACGGCGGTGATCGCCGGCTACGAAGTCGAGAACATCAAGTCCAACGCCGAGGGGCAGGTGGACCTCGGCAAGCTGCGCGAACAAGTGACCAGTGACGTGGCCGCGCTGATGCTGACCAATCCCAGCACTCTCGGCATTTTCGAGCAGCAGATCCCGCAAATCGCCGAAATCCTGCACGCCAAGGGCGCGCTGCTCTACATGGACGGCGCAAACATGAACGCGCTGGCGGGCGTGACGCGCCCAGGCGAGCTCGGCGTGGACGTGATGCACCTGAACTTGCACAAGACGTTTTCGACGCCGCACGGCGGCGGCGGCCCGGGGGCTGGTCCCGTGGCGATGAAGAAAATTCTGGAGCCCTATCTGCCCGTGCCGGTGTTGGTGGAAAAAGAGGGTGGCCGCCTGGCGCTCGATTTCCAGCGCAAGGAGAGCATCGGGCGTGTGCGGGCGTTTGTCGGAAATTTTGGCGTGCTGGTGCGCGCGCTGGCGTACATCCTGGCCTACGGCCCCGGCGTGCGCCAGGCCACCGAAGACGCGGTGATGAACGCGAACTACATCCGCAAGGGGCTGGATGGCGTTTTCGATCTTCCCTACACGAGGCCCTCGATGCACGAAGTCGTTTTCAGCGACGCGATTCAGAAACGAAACGGCGTGAGCACGGTGGATATCGCCAAGCGGCTGATCGACTACGGTTTTCATCCGTACACCACGGCGTTTCCCTTGATCGTGCCGGGCGCACTGATGATTGAGCCCACGGAATCGGAATCGATCGAGGAACTCGATCAGTTCATTGACGCGATGAAATCGATTGCCAAGGAAGCCGCGGAGACGCCGGAACTGGTGAAAACGGCTCCGCACACCACGCGCGTGCGCAGGTTGGACGAGGTTGGCGCCGCCCGCAAGCCCATTCTTCGCTGGAAGGGCGACAGGCCACGGAGCGAAGCCGCCGATTAGGCGTAGAGACGCCCAAGCAGGTGCACCGGTAAAACCGCGTGTGCCAACCCGAACCAGTAATCCAGAGCAAATTCCTGCCGAATGCGCATCGTGAGGGTTACGTCGTGAGCACAGAGGTGCACGCGTCACACCGTTTACGGCCTGGCGCTGGTAGAGTTTGGCGATGACGGTTGAAGATAGGTCTGCAAGATCATGAGCGCGACAATTGAGGCTTGGCTCCCGAAATCGGTAATCCTCCTTCGAGATTACAATTCGAAAAAATTTGTTTCCGACCTGATTGCCGGCGTGACCGTGGGCCTGGTGGCGTTGCCGCTGGCCATGGCGTTTGCCATCGCTTCGGGAGTGACGCCGCAAGCCGGGATTTATTGCGCGATTGTCACGGGATTCCTGATCTCCGCGCTGGGCGGATCGAAGACACAGATCGGCGGGCCTACGGGCGCGTTCGTCGTAGTAGTGATGGGTATTATCGCCCGCTACGGCCTGGACGGCTTGTTCACGTGCACGATGCTTGCCGGATTGCTGCTGGTGGTTATGGGCCTCACCGGCCTCGGCAGCATGGTGAAATTTTTCCCGCGGCCCGTGGTGGTGGGCTTCACGAACGGCATCGCCATCCTGATCGCCAGCACGCAGATTCGCGACCTTTTCGGGTTGCGCATGGAGCACGTCCCCGGCGACTTCTTTCATCGGATGGGCGCGATTGCGGCGAATTTTTATACGCTCAATGCGGTCGCGACCACGGTCGGCCTGGTTTCCTTGGCCGTGATGATCATTTGCGCCCGGTTTCTGAAGAAAGTGCCCGGAGCGATCCTGGTGTGTTTCGGCGCGACCGCCGCCGTGGCCATTTTCCACTTGCCGGTGGAAACCATCGGGACGCGCTTCGGAGGCATTCCCAGCGGCTTGCCCCACATGGCCGTGCCACACCTGCAACCGCAACTCTTGCTGCACCTGATGTCGCCCGCGGTCACCGTGGCCATGCTCGGCGCCATCGAATCGTTGTTCTCCGCGGTGGTTTCGGACCGCATGAGCGGGGACAAGCACAACCCCAACGTGGAGCTGGTCGCGCAGGGCGTGGCCAACATTGTTTCCCCATTGTTTGGCGGCTTGCCCGCCACCGGGGCAATCGCGCGCACGGCGACCAATATCCGCTCCGGAGCGAAGAGTCCCGTCTCCGGAATGATTCACGCGCTGACGCTCCTGGCGGTTATCCTGTTTGCCGCGCCACTGGTGAAAAACGTGCCATTGGCGGCGCTGGCGGGAATTCTTTTTATGGTCGCCTACAACATGGGCGACTGGGCGGAGATTCCGGAAATCCTGAAACTCTCAAAGATGGATGTCAGCGTCTGGCTGCTGACGATGACGCTGACAGTCGTGGCCGACCTTACCCTGGCCGTGGAAGTGGGCATGATTCTGGCGGCCTTCAGCTTCATCCGCAAGATTTCCATGACCACGACGGTTTCCAAGGTCACCGACGAATACATCGAGGACGGCCGTGCGCACATCCTGCAGGACAAGGACATTCCAGACTACACGGCGGTTTTTCGCATCCACGGCCCCTTCTTGTTTGGCGTGACCGACAAGATCGCCGAAATCACGGGAAATCTGAAAGCGCTGCCGCCCATTGTGATCGTTCGCCTGCGCAACATGACCGCGATCGACGCCACGGGAATCGCCGCGCTGGAGGAGCTCGCCGCGCAGTTGCACGCCCACGGACGCACCATGCTGGTTTGCGGTGCGCGTCCGCAACCCGCGGCTCTTTTGAAAGAGGCGGGATTCGAACGCCACATTGGTGCGCAGAACATGTGCGCAAACATCGAAGAGGCGCTGAAGCGCGCAGAAGAGCTTCACGCCCTGGTGAATATCTCTTAGCGGCAGGTTTACGGATCAAAAATCTCGGCGCGACCCGGCCTGAGTTTTTGAAGCGAACGCCCTCCAGGATGGCCTAAAACGCCCCGCTGAAATTGTCGTAATTCTTTTGCGGTGTGATGCAAACGAAATAGACCAGCCCGTCCGGACGCCACAGGGCCAACAGCCAGTCGTTTTCCTACCCGCATGCGGCTACAAAAATGATAGGCCCGCGGGAGAAAAGCAAAAGCCCGGACGCTGGTGAGTCCGGGCCTTCGTTTTGTACCGCTGAACCGAAACTGGTCAGCGAGCGAAACGCGGGGCGGGTTCCGGTGGAAGTGGAACGCCCGGGGCCTCGACGGGGCGGCCACCGCGAGCTTGCGCGGCTTTCGTTGCGGAAACTGGCGGCTCGACCCTGCGGACCGGGATGGCAACGTTTTCGCCCTCGCGAATAAAGTGGAGATGGTCCTCGGAGGATTCCCAATCCACGCAAATCATGTCGCCCAATCGAACCTGTTCGGTGGCCAGAAGATTGGCCATGGGATAGACGACGTGGCGCTCGATGGCGCGCTTCAGGTGCCGGGCGCCGTAGCGCTGGTCGGTGCCTTCCTGAAGAAGGAAATCGCGGCCGTTGGTGGTCACACGGAACAGGAACTGGCCCTTGGCCGTTTCCAGAACTCGCTGCTGCACCATGGCGAGTTCGATGTCGAGAACCTGCTCGAGCTGCTTGCGCTGCAGCGGATGGAAGACCACGACTTTGTCCAGGCGGTTCATGAATTCCGGGGAAAACTTGCGGCGCGCCGCTTCCACGGCGGTGCGTTCCACCTTCACGTCGAGGTTGTCCTTGGGCTTGTCGTCCGACTTTACGAAGCCGTAGCCACCGCCCATAAGTTCGGTAATTTCCCCGCCGCCAAGGTTGGAGGTAAGGAAGATGACGGTCTGGGAGAGGTCCACGCGGCGATTGTCGCCCAATGTCAGCGTGGCTTTATCGAGCATGCCGAGCAAGAGTTGCCAGAGCGCGTCGCTGGCTTTCTCAATTTCGTCGAAGAGGAGGAAGGAGAGCTTCAGCTTGTCGGTATGCGAAGCGGCCAGAGCTTCCTGCGTGATCAAGGGATGAGTCTCGCGGTGCCCGAGGTAGCCCGGAGGGGAGCCGATCAATTTCGCGATTTCGTGGGAGTGCTGAAACTCGGCGCAGTCTACCTTGATGACCAGACGCGGGTCGCCAAAGAGGATTTCGGCGGCGGCTTCCACGATCCGGGTCTTTCCGGATCCCGTGGGTCCCAGGAACAACAGGTTGCCCACTGGACGCCCGGGCGAGTTCAAGCCGGCGCAAAAGACCTGATAGAGGTCCACAAGCGCCTGCACGCCCTCTTCCTGGCCAACGATTTTCGCCCGAAGCGACTGGTGAAAATCGCGCGAATCGTTGCTGCGGATGGTAGGGTCCAGCTGTTGCTTTGCGGCTGCCTTCATGATGCCTTCCTCGATCGATGAGGGCCCCTCACCTCACCGGTCTCGCCAACCGGCCAAGACTAGAGAAATCTCAGCCGCGGAGTGGACTGAGAAAGAGCATGGGGAGTGCCAATTGCCAAAGAGTTTCGCAAATTCGAAAAGGGCTGGAAGCTCAATGAGATAGAGGTGTTGCAGTTGTGGAAACCGTCTCAAGCGGTGAGATAGTGTGCCGGATGTGTCAAAAAGTGAGAGGCCTGAAACAATTTGTGTCAGAGAGATCGTGTTAGCGTTAAGGGATTGAACACTTTTGCCGCCGCTCTCCTGGCGGCAAGAATCCACTGCCCTGCTTGTGGAATTTACCGACAAACGTTTGCCGGCTGGAAGCGGGCGCTACCCGCGGCTCAATTCAGCGATGCTCCTTTTTCCGGCCTTGCAGCGACTGGCGCGCGACCGCCGGAGAGGCCGCCGGGAGCGCCGGTCGCGCGGCGGCTTCGTCCGCAACCGCTTCCGCCGGAGCGTCCTTGGCAAGCCCGTCCTGCAGCGGCGCTGCCGCTGACGCGAGCGTCTCTTCGCCCGCTTCCTGCGCGACGATGGCCCCTTCCTGCTCCCGCACGAATGTCAGTTCGTTATGTACCCCATCCCAATCCACGCGTACCAGGTCGCCGAGGTTCACCTGCTGGGTAGCCAACAAGTTCGCTAGCGGATACACCAGGTAGCGCTCGATGGCGCGCTTCAGGTGGCGTGCGCCATAACGCTGGTCGGTGCCTTCGCGCAGCAGGAATTCCCGGCCGGGGTCGGTGACCCGGAACAAAAACTTGCTCGTTGCGGTGTCCAAAACGCGCTTCTGCACCAAGCCAAGCTCGATGTCGAGCACGGCTTCGAGTTCGGGCCGCTTCAATTGGCGGAATACCACTAGCTTATCGAGGCGGTTCATGAACTCCGGCGAGAACTTGCGGCGCGCGGCCTCGACAGCGGTGCGCTCGACCTTCTGGTCCATGTCGGTTTGCGGCTTGTCGTTCGATTTGATGAACCCGTAGCCACCAGCCATCAGGTCGGTGATCTCGTGAGCTCCCAGGTTGGAGGTCATGAAAATGACGGTTTGCGAAAGGTCCACCCGACGGTTGTCGCCCAGGGTCAGCGTGGCTTTGTCAAGCATGCCCAGCAAAAGCTGCCAAAGCGCGTCGCTGGCTTTTTCAATTTCGTCGAAAAGCAGAAAGGACAGCTTCAGCTTCTCCGTGTGGTTCGCCGCGAGCGCTTCCTGAGTAATCAGGGGGTGCGTTTCGCGGTGACCCAGATAGCCCGGAGGCGAGCCAATGATCTTGGCGATTTCGTGGGAGTGCTGAAATTCGGCGCAGTCAATCTTGATGACGGCGCGCGAACTGCCGAACAGGATTTCCGCGGCGGCCTCCACGATGCGCGTCTTGCCGGAGCCCGTCGGGCCAAGAAAGAGCAGATTGCCGACGGGGCGGCCCGGCGAATTCAAGCCCGCCGTGAAGACCTGGAAGAGCTCGACGAGCGCTTGCACGCCGTCGTCCTGGCCCACAATATTGGCCCGCAGCGCGTTTTGAAATTCGATCGTCCCCGCGCTCCGAACATTCGGATTCAGTGAGACATCACCTGTCGCCATGACCGCCTCCCTAGCGCCCCCGGAAATCCGGAGTCGCTGTTCCGTACCGTCCGCCGGCCCGGCTCATTCTCTTCAGTTGGTCCTTACCGCTCAACTGATCGAGCTTTACCTGGAGCGTGGAGTGGAGCAGACGCAGCTGTACCAGCAGCTCCTGCGCCACCGTGGGCGATTCGGAAAGCTGAAGCATCTGGGGATAGAGATCCGCCAGATCAAGATTGAGAGCGCGCAGCGTCTCGATCAGTTTCAAGACGGCGGGCGACTCGGGGTCAGCGAGATCGATCTGGTGATCCAACTGTTCGCGCAGGGAGCGCCAGTTGAGATCGATGAAGGGATGTTTCTTGGAGACTTGCTTGACGACGTCGTCGGTGATCCGGGCGCGGTCGCCAAGGCGAGCGAGATGCAGTTGCTGCACTTTTCCGCCGCGGCGCACATTGTGCACCAGGTAAAAGGCATTGCCCTTGCGGCGAATAAAAGCCATGGCGTTGGCCTGCAGTCTGGGTCTCACGTCGGGTCGAGGACTGAACCTGAACGTAGTGTAAGCTACTTCCACTACATCTATCAAGGTTGGATGCGTCGAATGAGTAATCGTTGCCTGTCCCCCGGATGCGCCCATGTTGGCGCAGATGGGGCTGAATTCCGTATTGGATTTTTCGCTGCGTTTCATCGAACTTTCCTCTACGCGCGGAATCCGTTGTTGCCAGGCAAGCCATACACTTCATCCAACACGCCGGACGCGGAAAGGTCGCTTGCGCCCCGTGCGCTTCCCCACTACCATGTTTTTCCGCGATGAGTTGGGATCCGGTTTACAAACTCGTGCAACAAATTCCCCGCGGCCGGGTTACTACCTACGGGACGCTCGCCAAGGTTTTGCATTTGCGCGGCGGGGCGAGGACCGCGGGCAGGGCCTTGGCAGCGACCCCTTCCGGGCGTGGCATTCCGTGGCATCGCGTGGTGGGCGACCGCGGAAAGCTGCTGATCCCGGAGCCGCATGCCTCCCTGCAACGAAAACTCCTGGAAAGCGAAGGCGTGAAAATCGTGGAGATGCGCGTGGATTACGCCCGCCACGGCTGGAAACCAACACGTTCCTCAGCGAAGCCCGCAAGGAAAAAGAAGTTGCAAAAGTCCCCGCCTGGATGGTCGAAGACTCATTAGAGCGCCAGCCCGCGCTGCGGTATCATAGAAGTTTCGCGGCCATGAACAATCCGATCCTGCAGGTGGAAAACCTCGTCAAGCGCTACGGCAACGTCGAAGCAGTGCGCGGCGTCAGCTTTTCCGTGAACGAGGGAGAAGTGTTCGGCCTGCTGGGCCCCAACGGAGCCGGCAAAACCAGCACGGTGGAAATTCTCGAAGGGTTGCGCATCCCCGACAGCGGCAAGATTTCCGTCTGCGGCCTCGATCCGCAAAAAAGCCCCATCGCCCTTAAAAACGAAATCGGCGCCACGCTGCAAGCCACTTCCCTTCCCGACAAGCTGCGCGTGGGCGAAGCCGTCCGGATGTTCGCCGGGTTTTACAAGCGCAATCGCAACGTGGACGACTTGCTGAAACGGTTTGGCCTGGAGGAGAAGCGCAACGCCTTTTATAACCAGCTTTCCGGCGGCCAGAAGCAGCGCCTGGCCCTGGCGATGGCCCTGGTAAACGACCCGAAGCTGCTATTTTTCGACGAGCCGACTTCCGGGCTCGACCCGCAAGTCCGGCGCGAAATCTACGACATCATCGAAGAGCTGCGGCGCGACAAGAAAACCATCGTGCTGACCACCCACTACATCGAAGAGGCCGAGCGCCTCTGCGACCGCGTGGCCATCGTGGACCACGGAAAGGTGATCGCGCTCGGTTCGCCCCGCGAATTGAAACAAAAGTCGGAGCACACCTCGCGCATCGAAGCGCGCTTTGCCCGGCCCGCTTCGAATGGCACATTGAAAGGGCTCGAAGGCGTGAACGATGTGCGCGAACTGAACGGCGTCTACGTGCTCCATTGCCACAAAACGGCGCCGGCTATCGTGGCCCTGGTAAAACATCTTGAGGCCGAAAGCAACGAACTGGTGAGCCTGGAAATTTTCACGCCATCGCTCGAGGACGTGTTCATCGAACTTACGGGAAGGAGGCTCCGGGATTGAAGACCATCCTCACCCTGGTCTCCATGCGCATCCGCATCACCCTGCGGAATAAGGCGTTCCTCTTTTTTAGCCTCATCATGCCGATGGCGTTTTTCTTTCTGTACGGCAGCGTTTTCGCCAAGGGAAATCCGATTGACGTGCGCTACCTGCTTGGTCCGGTCGTCTCCATGTCCGTCATGGGCACATTCTGGGGCCTGAGCGCGCAGCTGGTGACCTGGCGGGAGCAGGGCATCCTGCGAAGGTTCCGGCTGTCTCCCGTGTCGGCGTTCAGCATGATCGGCTCCAGCATCCTGGCCAACATGGTCCTGATCCTTCCGACCGTGATTCTGGAAATGGGCATGGCGCGCGGCATCTATCACGTGACGGACTTCGGAAATCTGACGAGCGTCTTCGTATTATCACTGGCGGGCATCGGCTCGTTCGCTTCACTGGGCCTGATCGTGGCCAGCGTAACGAACACCATGCAGGAAACGCAGATCATCAACCAGTTGCTGTGGTTCGCGCTGATCTTCGTCTCCGGCGCAACCGTGCCCCTGCCGGATCTTCCCAAGGTGGCGCAGCACGCGGCTCTGTTCCTTCCGGCGACCTACCTGGTAACTGGGCTGCAGCGGGCCATGGTGGACCGCGCGAACGTGTTCACGCTTTGGGCGGAGCTGGGTTGCCTGCTTGTGTGGGGCGCGCTGGCAGTCTTCATTTCGTCGCACCTCTTCCGCTGGGAGCCGGAAGCGAAATTGCCACGCAACGCCAAACTCTGGGCGGCCTCCACAGTTTTGCCCTTCATCCTTCTGGGCATCTGGGAAAACCACAACGGAAGATTGCTGGCGCGGTCCAACGCGATGATGAACGACCGGCCGTCGGAATCAGCTCCTCTCAAAGACTCGCCCATCCATCGCGAGTAGCGGCCAGATTGGCCCGGCCGCGAGGAATTACCGCGCCAAAATGGCTGAAAGTGCACGACGCCCACGACGCCGAATTCGTTGACGCTCTTCCAACGCTCCTCTATCCTGATGTTGCACACAGTCGCGTGAATAACACTTACGGAGTTCCTTATGCCCATCGAAAAAACCGAAAAAATCTGGCACAACGGAAAATTCATCCACTGGGACGACGCCAAGCTGCACGTGTTGTCGCACGTGGTGAGCTATGGCTCGGGCATCTTTGAAGGAATCCGCTGTTACGAAACGCCGCAGGGCCCCGCTATTTTTCGATTGCGCGAACACATGCAGCGGCTCATCAATTCCGCGCGCATCTATCGTATGGAGCTTCCTTACTCCGTCGAGGATTTCAGCACCGCCGCTTGCGAACTCGTTCGTCTCAATAAGATGAATTCCTGCTACGTCAAGCCCATCGTGCTGCGTGGCTACGGCGAAGTGGGCGTGAACCCGCTGCAGTCGCCGATCGAGCACTACATGGCCTGCTGGCACTGGGGCGCCTATCTGGGCCCGGAGGCGCTCTCCAAGGGCGTGGACGTGTGCGTCAGCTCGTGGACGCGCATCGCCCCGAATACGCTGCCGGCCATGTCCAAGGCGGCGGCAAATTATATGAACTCGCAGCTGATTCGCATGGAAGCCTCGTTGAACGGCTTCGCTGATGGCATTGCGCTGGACACCCACGGACACGTAAGCGAAGGCTCGGGAATGAATGTCTTCGTGGTGCAGGACGGCACCCTGTACACGCCGCCCTTGGCCACCAGCATTCTGCCGGGCATCACTCGCGACACGATTGCCAAGCTGGCGGCGGACTTGAACATTCCCATCAAGGAATCGGCGATTCCGCGAGAAATGCTCTACATTGCGGACGAAGTTTTCCTGGTGGGAACGGCCGTGGAAGTGACGCCGATTCGTTCGGTGGACAAGATCGTGGTGGGCAAGGGTTCGGCGGGACCGGTGACACGCCAGATTCAGCAGGAATTCTTCGCCCTCACCAGCGGCAAGAAGCCGGATCGCCACGGCTGGCTGACGCAGGTGAATGCGCCGGTCGCGGCAGGCCGCTGAGTGGCGGCGCGGTTCTCGGATTTCTGATTTCCCATCGCCGTCCCGGGCGTTTGGCTGTTAGCTTAAAGCCCCACCTGACCGCCCGGACCTAGCCCTAACAAACAATTCCAGTTAGAATCCGGGCGTTGCCTGGACCCACCCGGAGGCCCGTGGATGTACAAGCTCTCGCAAAAACTTGCTGCGGAATTGATTGGTACGTTTGGATTTGTGTTTTTCGGCGTGGGAGCGGCGTGTGTGGACATGCAGCTTCGCAACAACGCCACCGGCGGCATCGGCTTACCCGCCGTGGCTTTGGCGCAGGGCATCACCTTTGCCATCCTGGTGTGCGCGCTGGGCCACGTCTCGGGTGGGCACTTCAATCCGGCGATCACCATCGGCTTCTGGGTGACGAAGCGCCAGTCCACCCTGGACACCGTTCTCTACTGGATCGCTCAGGTGGCTGGAGCGACGGCGGCGGCGTTCCTGCTCCGGGCCATCATTCCGGACGATATCTGGCGCAGCGCGGCGCTGGGGACTCCGGAATTGTTACGCGATTTTCCCAGTTGGGCGGGACTGGCGCTGGAGGCCACTGCCACGTTCTTTCTGGTATTCGTCTTCTTTGCCACGACCGTGGATGAACGCAATGCCTTCCGTCCCGTGGCCGGGTTCGCGATTGGACTGACGATTTTCGTCGGCACGCTGCTGGCCGGGCCGTATACGGGCGGCGCTTTGAATCCCGCGCGCGCGTTTGGACCCGCCCTCGCTTCGCACCACATGCTGAATCAACTCATCTATTGGGTGGGCCCGCTCGGCGGCGGATTCCTGGCCGGACTTCTGTACGATTCCGTTTTCCTCAAGCCGTCCGAGGTGTAACTGCGTTTAGCGGCACACCAGTCCACTCCCCGAATGGCGCCGCCATCCGGTTTAGCCTGAGCTTCGGAGGGGCCGCAAGCCTGGCCACCTTCCATTGCAAGCTCCGGGTTGCCATCGTGAGGCCATCCGACGAGGATGGCCGGAGGATCTCCAGTTAAACTATCAATTTAAGGCCCTGTAGCCAGGGGTGTTGCGCCGGCTTTTTGCCGGGGCGGCCACTCCAAATGTTGCGAGGCCTGGAGCGCGCCCCAAGGCCGCCGCAATCTCTTCGCTCTGTCCGCGCAATCCAACAATTCCAACCTTGGGCGTGATACATTTGCCGCGGCTACGATCAATCCAGGAGAGGAATTATGAAATTCGAACTATGGATGCCTTGCGCGATTCTTCTTAGTTTCGGGCTGGGGATGGTTTTGCAGTCCGCGCGAGGGTCGAGCGAGGCAAACGACGCCGCCAGGGTGACCGGTGTGGGCGGATTCTTTTTCAAAGCGCAGAGCCCGGGGAAATTGGCCGACTGGTATCGCACGCACCTGGGAATCGCTCTGGTAGCGGCGGGCAAAGGAGAAAACGCGCCGCAATACTATCCCTTTCATTGGCGCGAGAAGGACCATCCCGAGACCGTTGGTGCGACGGCTTTCTCGATTTTCCCGGCGACCACGAAGCACTTCGCGCCCAGCAAATCTTCGTTCATGATGAATTTTCGGGTCGCGAATCTCGAGCGACTGCTGGCCCAGCTCAAGCAAGAGGGCGTACAGGTCGACGACAAGATCATCGACGACGAATCCACCGGCAAGTTTGCGTACGCGATGGACCCGGAGGGCAATCGCATCGAGCTTTGGGAGCCGAAGGGCGAGTGATTCGGAAATTGGGGGCTGACTGGATCGAACCCAGTGCCCTTGCCTCCTGAATTTTCGAACAGTGGTCATCGCGCCTGTCCCGGGCGAAGTCGCGGGTACCGGCCGGGACCCGGATCCCAGGAGTCAAAAACGCTTGCCTGCTGCAAGCAGGCGCTACCAGGGCCCCATCCAAACGCCCCAAAATATGGCATGGCGTACCTGTCCTCAAGTCTAGGTAACTAGAGCGCAACTCCCTGTTGCGCGTTTGTTGTTGCCCCCCTCCGCGGGTGCTAGTTTCGGATAGGAATTCCTGCGGGGTGTGCGTACATGGCTCTGAGCATTGACGACCTACTGCGACGCGCAGTCGAAAACAAATCTTCCGACTTGCACTTGAAAGTCGGCAACCACCCCTATCTCCGCGTCGACGGCCTGCTGACGCCGATGACCGACGTGCCGCGCATCACGCCCGAAGAAATGCTCTCCATGGCTTTCAGCATGATGACCAACCGCCAGAAGCAGAAGTTCAAGGAAACGGCGGAGTTGGATATGGCGTACGGCGTCGCGGGTCTCGGACGCTTCCGTGTGAACGTCTTCCAGCAGCGCGGCAACGTGGGCATGGTGCTCCGTGTCATCCCCACCAAGATTCGCACCATTGAAGAGCTGAATCTTCCGCTGGTAATCAGCAAGATTTGCGAAGAGCAGCGCGGGCTGGTTCTGGTCACCGGCACCACGGGTTCCGGTAAGTCCACCACGCTGGCCGCGATGATCGACCGCATCAACGCCCAGCGCGCCGATCACATCATCACCATCGAGGACCCGATCGAATTTCTCCATCGCGACAAGCGCAGCTTCATCAACCAGCGCGAAGTCGAAGTGGACACCGCGAACTTCTCCTCCGCCTTGCGCGCCGCCCTCCGTCAAGACCCCGACGTGGTTCTGGTCGGCGAAATGCGCGACCTCGAAACGATTTCCACGGCTTTGCTGGCCGCCGAAACCGGCCACCTGGTTTTCTCCACCTTGCACACCTTGGACGCCACCGAAACGATTCAGCGTATTATCGCCGTCTTCCCTCCCCCGGAACAGAAACAGATTCGCTTGCAGATGGCCGCCACGCTAAAGGCCGTGGTTTCCCAGCGCCTCGTTCGCCGCGCGGACGACAAGGGCCGCGTGCCCGCCGTGGAAGTCATGATCGCCACCGCGTATATCAAGGATTGCATCATCAACGCCGACAAGACGCGCCTGATTCACGACGCCATCGCCGCCGGCACTTCGCAGTACGGCATGCAGACCTTCGACCAGTCGCTGTTCGACCTTTACAGCAAGGAACTCATCACCCTGGACGAAGCGCTCACCCGCGCCTCCAACCCTGACGAATTCAAGCTGCGCATCCAGGGCATCCGCTCCGCCGCCGACGCCGCCCGCGAGGAAATGGCCTCGCAGATGGCCGACTTCGAGCGCTTCGCCAGAAAGTAATTCGCGTAACCAACCGTTTCCCGATACCCTCAAATCTCCAGGGCTCTGCGTGTCTTGCCCAAGCAGATGCTTTGGTAGGTGCCGGGCCTGCCCGGCTCATTGGATCGCTGCGTGCGCAGAAAGCTCATCACGATTTCGATTTTTGGCGGCGTGTTTATTACCTTGTTGGCCGTGGTGCTGCGGCAGGTGGGGATATACCGCCCAGTGCCCTATCTCACGTATCCGGGCGCGTATCTGATGCAGGCGGGCGTGGACCGGGCACTGGGCCACGTGCCCTGGGGGCTTGGGGACAATCTGATCTCCGAGATACTTGTGTTTTTCGCGCTGAATGTTGCGGGCTATGCCTTCGTGATTTTTCTGATCCTGCGGATTTTCCTCCCCGACCGCTCCGGGGAACTCCCTCCAATCACCGGGGAGAGATGACACTTTGGAGTCCGGCTTGCCCTGAGCGGAGTCTTTGGGGAGCCCGTTCTCGTTTTAGAGGTCTAAAAGCAGCTTCCAATTTCGCTTGTTTGCAGGATTGCAATCGCAAAAGCGGAGGCTTCGCCTCCGCACTCCATAAGACCAAAGCGCCGCCGCCGACCTAGTGGCGGCGGACTCAGGTCCAGGATCGAAGCGGACTCAGTTGTAATATGCCGCGTTCTTGGCGATGAAGGCCTGCTGCGCCGCCGGCAGTTCTTCGACCGGGAAGATCGAATTGGTCGGACACACCGGAATGCATGCGCCGCAATCGATGCAGTCCGCCGGGTTCACGTAAAGGTGCGGCACATCGGCAAAGCCCGCCTCTTCCTTGGTCGGGTGGATGCAATTCACCGGGCAAGCCTCGATGCAATGCTCATCCTTGGTGCAGGTGTCGGTAATGACGTAGGCCATGGCAAGTCCTCCCCGCAAAGACCTACCGCAATCGCACTGCCGCAGCACTGCTCGGGACAAACATCCACTTTTCAGCGACTTCGCCGCGAAGCTCAAGTTCATTACAACCCGAATTGCGTGATCTGGCCCACAGGCTGCGTGTTCAAAAGACCCAATCGGAGGTTCATTCGGACCAAAGCAGTCTGCGTTCTTTACTTCTTTCGGGGCGCTGCCTATGCTGCTGGAATGTTCGGCAAACCGCGCCAGCTCGAAACCGAGGACGAAGTCTACGAGGCCGCCCTCAAAATCCTGATGCGCAGCGCGCGCTCCGTGCACGAGATGAAGAAGGCTCTGGCGCGGCGGTGCGAGGACGAGGCCGTGGTCAAAAAAGTACTGGACCGCCTGAAGCGCCAGAGTTTGCTGGACGATGCGCGCTACGCGAAGCAGTTCACGCGCCGCCGCACCGAATCGCGCAAGCAGGGCGAGTTTCGCATCGCCCGCGACCTGCGCGCCCGCGGCGTCCCGGACCGCCATATTGAAGCCGCCACCAAAGAGATGGCCGGCAGCACGGACGTTCCGGCGCTGATCCGCCAGCGCATTGAGCGCAAGCTGCGCTTGTATCGCGGCGAAATCGACGAGAAAAAGCTTGCCTCGCTCTATCGGTCGCTGCTCGGCGCCGGCTTCCCTTCCGACTTGATCCGCAAAGAATTGTATCGCGTCACGCACGAAGAGATTCCCGAGGCCGAGCCGCCGGAAGACTCCGCTTAGAAGGCAGCTCACAAGTGGCTGGATCGGGAGTCGGAGGTTTAGCTCCGACAGGAGAGTCCAGCAAAAATCGATTTCTCTTCAGGAGGTGGCGACTGCAGCTGCCACGCTGTGTGCCAGTCACAATTCGCGAGTCAAAATTCTCCGTCCACCAATCACTAGTCACCCCTACACGCGTCTGCGATAATCAAAACTTAGATTCCACTGCGAGGGCGAAGTGACGTCGAACGGGAAAAAGCCAACCGGTAATGAGATCCGCGAAAAATTCCTGCAATTTTTCGAGAGTAAAGGCCATCGCCGCGTGCGCTCGTCATCTTTGGTGCCGCACGGCGACCCTACGCTGCTCTTCACCAACGCGGGCATGAACCAGTTCAAGGACGTTTTCCTCGGCCTCGAAAAGCGCGACTACGTGCGTGCCACCACCGCGCAAAAATGCGTGCGCGCGGGCGGCAAGCACAACGATCTCGAAAATGTAGGCTTCACCAAGCGTCACCACACTTTTTTCGAAATGATGGGAAATTTTTCCTTCGGCGATTATTTCAAGAAGGACGCCATCGCTTACGCCTGGGAGCTGATCACTTCACCCTCTTGGTATGGCATCCCTAAGGACAAGCTTTACGCCACCGTTTTTGGCGGCGCCGAAATTGCGCCCGGCACGAAGCTCGGCGTGGACGAAGAGGCCGAAGGCTTCTGGCTGGTCCACGTTCCCGCCGACCGCGTCTTCGCGATTCCCGGCCTTAAAGACAATTTCTGGGCCATGGGAGACACCGGCCCGTGCGGACCGTGCAGCGAAATTTTCTACGACATGGGCCCCGAGGCGTCCGAAGAGGGCCACGCGGATTGCAAATTCCCGTGCGAATGCGGCCGCTACGTCGAAATCTGGAACCTCGTGTTCATGCAGTTTAACCGCGACACCAGCGGCACCCTGACCCCGCTGCCGAAACCCTGCGTGGACACCGGCATGGGCCTCGAACGCACCGCCGCCGTCCTCCAGGGCGTCATCTCCAACTATGAGACTGACCTTTTTTTGCCCCTCTTGGAACGTGCGGCGCAACTGGTTGGCGTGGACGAGAAAAAGGAAGAGCGGGCGGAAGATCAGCGAAGTTCCGCCTCTTCCCTGCGCGTGATTGCGGACCACGCACGCGCCACAACGTTTCTGATTACCGACGGGGTGCTGCCCTCCAACGAAGGCCGCGGCTACGTGCTGCGCAAAATTATGCGCCGCGCCATCCGCCACGGCCGGCTGCTCGGCGCGGATCAACCCTTTCTATTCGAAATGGTGCAAACCGTGCGCCAACTCATGGGCCGCGCCTATCCGGAACTTCTTGAACCAGGTGCCTCCCGCGTTCCAGACATTGTTCTCGCCGAAGAGAAGCGCTTCACGCACACACTCGACAGGGGACTCAAAGAATGGGCACACGCCCGCGCACATCTCGCCGCTGCGCCACGAGGAAGGCTGTTGAATGAGCTAGGGCGTGAATTCCCTTCGCTGGAAGTCGAGATTGGGCGGGCGTACCTAGAGAGTGGCGAAGATATTTCAATATTACTGAACAAGGTAGCCGAGGAGGCCGGCGAAGTTCGGGCTCAGGACCTACGGGCGTCCTGGGACCGCGTTTCTGCCGCTCCTATGCCTGGAAATGAAGCGTTCAAGCTCTACGACACGTACGGCCTACCTTTAGATTTCATGATTGACCTAGCTCACGATGAGGGGATCGCATTCGATCTGGCGGGGTTTGAACGGACGATGCAAGAACAGCGTACCCGCGCTCGCGCCTCATGGAAGGGCACGCACAAGGAATCCGCGAATCCGGCGTTTGCCAAACTCGCTGAAACGTTTCGCACCGAGCCGGATTTTTATCATGCCACCTGCGCCAAAGACGCGCACATCGAGTCCATCCTGAGCAAAAGCGGCCCCGTCAAGGAATTGAAAGCCGGCGAATCGGGCGAAATCGTGCTGGACCGCACAGTGATCTACGCCGAATCCGGCGGACAGATGGCCGACACCGGCCAATTCCTCGACGCCTCCGGCTCGCAGGTGCTGGCCGACGTCACCGGAGCCTACTACCCGGTCGTCGGCCTGATCGCGCACAAAGTCATCGCAAAAGAAACACTGCGCGTGGGTGATCGTGTCACGGTCATGGCCGACGCCGAGCGCCGCGCCCGCATCATGCGCAATCACACCGGCACGCACCTGGTGAACGCCGCGCTCCGCAACATCCTCGGAACGCACGTTAAACAGTCCGGCTCGCTCAATTCCCCGGAGCGCCTGCGCTTCGACTTCACGCACTTCGCACCAGTCGATCCCGAAGAACTCCTCGACATCGAGCAGCAGGTGAACGACGAAATTCGCTACAACTCCAAAATCGAAACAGGCGTCATGGGCCTCGAGGAAGCGCTAAACTCCGGCGCGCTGGCCTTCTTCGGCGACAAGTATCCGGAGAGCAATGTCCGCGTGGTCACCATTCCCGATACGCGCGCGCCGCGCGGCTTTTATTCCAAGGAGCTTTGCGGCGGCACGCACGTGGGCCGCTCCGGCGACATCGGCGTGCTGAAAATCGTAGGCGAAGAATCCGTCGCGGCCGGCGTGCGCCGCATTGAGGCGGTCACCGGCCTCGGCGCGCTGGAACATTATCAGCGTCAGGCGCAAACGCTGCGCGACCTCACCGGGCGTCTCAATGTCGGCGAAGACCATCTGCTGGCTTCGGTCGAAAAACTCACCACCACCGCCCGCCAGCTAGAAAAAGAACTCGAGACGCAGAAGCGCAAAGGCGCCCTGAACCAGCTCGACGACCTCTTCGGCCAGGCCAAAACCATTAAAGGCGTCAGGGTGGTGGTCGGCGAGGTCGCCAACGTGGATCGCGAGGGCTTGCGCCAACTCGTAGACTCGCTCCGCCAGAAACTTGGTTCCGGGGTAGTCGCCCTGGGCATGCCGGAGGACGGCAAGGTCGCCCTGATCGCCGGGGTCACCAAGGATCTTACCTCTAAAGTCCATGCTGGCAAGCTCATACAGGCGCTGGCCAAGCAGGTAGGCGGCTCCGGCGGCGGCCGGCCCGACCTGGCCGAGGCTGGCGGAAAAGACACATCGGCCCTAAAAAGTGCCTTGCAGAGTGTCCCGGCCCTGCTGGAACCCTTGCTATAATTCCCCTAGCGTCAGAAGCGTTGCCTCGCAAGTCGAGCATTTCGCTCAACTTGTTCGCAGGGCAGAGCTTCGCATAGCATTATCGCGGCAGCTCGTAGCTCCCACTGAGGCAGCCCGCTACGCGAGGCGGATTTCTATATCTATGCCTTCCCCAAGGCGCATAATCGGCGACCGGATATCTATGTACCAAAGGAATCGATTGGTGTTTTCGATCGTGCTTTGTAGCGCGTGGGCAGCGGCTGTTCCCGCTGCCGCGCAAATCACTACCGCCATGTCAAGCGATGGACGACAAGTGTTTGTGAACGCCGAGCCTCCGGTCGTCACGAAGCTGGGTGCTCGAAAGCAGAAGCCGAAGGCGATTTATCTGCCGGGCGAGATTTCGTTCACCGGGCAGGATCGCCCCGCCGTGTACCTGGATCGCGACGGCGCGGAAAAGATGGTCCGCGAAGCCGCGGAGCGTCACAAGGTGGACCCGGCGCTGGTGCGTGCCGTTATCGAGACCGAATCGAACTGGAATCCCATGGCCCGCTCCCGAAAAGGCGCCCTGGGCTTGATGCAACTGATCCCGGCCACGGCGCAACGTTTTGGCGTGAATGATGCTTACAACCCGCGACAAAACGTGGACGCCGGGGTTCGTTATCTAAAGACGCTGCTGGAGCGTTACAACGGGAATCTGGACCTGGCGCTGGCGGCGTACAATGCGGGAGAGGGGGCAGTTGACCGCGCGGGCGGTGTGCCGACCTACCGGGAAACGCGCAATTACGTGCAGCGGGTGCAAGACGCCTACTACCGGCCAGGTTCTGGACGCATGGAAAATGCCTATACGCGAGCCAGCCAGATTCATCGCGTGGTCGAAGCGGACGGGCGGGTGGTTTTCACGAACGAGTAGGAACGCGCATCCAAGTTGAGGAACGTTAGACGGGTACGGCGTTTGGGGAATGCTGGGGAAGAATGTTTAAATGCTGGGCCATTGGGGGACGGTGTTTCGCCGGCGTTTCGCTGGGTTTTCTGGCTGTGTCGCTTTGTCTGCTTCCCTGCCCGGCCCAGGCCTCCGCGGCCACTTCCTCCTCTCGACGCGCCCAGGCCAGCGCGCAATTCGCGCGCGCCGAGGAGATGCGCGCCGCGCTCGAAGAAAAGCCCGCGGACAAGCGCACCCTCGCGGAATACAAGAAAGTCGTCACCACCTACCAGCGCGTTTACCTGATTACACCCCACGCGGTCGAAGCTCCGGACTCCATCGTGGCGATGGGCGAGCTTAATACGGAGATGGGCGATCACTTCGGCCGCAGTTATTACCAGGCCGCCGCCGATGCTTACCAGTTCCTGATTCGCGAGTATCCGACCAGCAAACATGATCCCGATGTCATGCTCCGCCTGGGCCAGTTGCAGAAATACCAGCTTGCTGATCTCGCCGGCGCGAGCAAAACGTATCAGGATTTCCTGAAGAAGTATCCGCGGTCCGATCACAAGCGCGAAGTCCAGGAGGCGCTTGCGGAATTGACGCTGATGAAAAGCGCAGAGACCGGCGCGGCGCTGGATGCAAGCGCTCCCCAGCCAACCGCCCCAGCGCCTCTGCGCGAAAGTCGCGGAAGCAAGGAGGCGGCCGTCGAGCCCGTGGCGCGCGTCTCCGGCAGCACCAGCGGCGGCGAAGAATCCCAGTCCGGCGAAGTTCCTCAGGTGCGGCACATCCGCTGCAGCGCCACCTCGTCTGGCACGGAAGTGATGATCGACCTCGAAGACTCCGTGCAATTCATCTCTGGTCGCATCGCGAATCCCGACCGCATCTATTTCGATCTGCACGCCGCGAAACTCTCTCCGGCATTGGCGAAAAGCGACATTCGTGTGACTGGCAACCAGATCAGCCGGATTCGCGTGGCCCAGAATCACGGTGGCGTGGTGCGCGTGGTCTTCGATGTGGAAGGCGTGAAGGACTATGCCGCCTCCCTGATGCACAAGCCTGATCGGCTGGTGATCGAGCTCTACAGCGAAAAAGGCGCGGTGCAAACGGCGCGCGACTCCGATTCCAATCCCGCCCCCAGGACGGGAACCACCGAGAGCAGTAAGCCCGCGGCCTCGACCGCCGCCTCAAAACAGAACTCTGGTGCTGGTGCCGGCGCCGGAACCGTGTTTGTAGCCGAAAGCAATCCCGCGTCAGACCGGGTCGCCTCGGTACCCGTGAAAGTGGTCACCTCCAACACGATTCATCGCGCCGTGCCCACCAAACCGGATTTGATCCTGCCTCCCACCGCGCCGCTGCCCACGCGCGACGGCGAATCCACGCTCACGCGCACGCTCGGCCTGAAGATCAACCGCATCGTGATTGATCCCGGCCACGGCGGGCATGACACCGGCACCATCGGCCCCACCGGCCTGATGGAAAAAGACCTTTGCCTGGACGTCGCGCTGCGCCTCGGCAAAATCATCCAGCAGAAACTGCCCGGCGCGGAAATCCTCTACACCCGTTCGGACGATACGTTTATCCCGCTGGAGGAGCGCACGCGCATTGCCAACGAAGCCAAGGCGGACCTCTTCATCTCGATCCACGCGAACTCCAGCCCGGACCACGGCGCCCGCGGGATAGAGACCTACTACCTCAATCTGAAAGGCTCTGCCGACGCCATGGCCGTTGCCGCGCGCGAAAACGCCAGCTCGCAGCAGGGCGTGCACGATCTCGAAGATCTCGTCAAAAAAATTGCGCAGACCGAGAAGATCGATGAATCCAAGGAATTCGCCGAAGACGTGCAGACTTCCCTGACCAAACGCATTCAGAAGACCGCCAGGCCGGTGAAGAACCGCGGCGTGCGCAAGGCGCCATTTGTCGTGCTGATCGGCGCGGACATGCCCTCGATCCTCACCGAGATTTCCTTCCTCAGCAATCCGTCCGACGAGAAACTCCTGAAAAAGCCCGAACATCGCCAGCGCGTCGCCGAGGGCATCTATCAGGGCGTCTCCCAGTACCTGGAAAGCATGAACAGCGTGGCCATGAACCAGTCTTCGAAGCCCGGTCGCGTAACCCCCGCCCGCACGGTCGAGCAGTCCAGGAACCAACAATAGGGCATCGGCATCTAATATACTGGGCAGGTATGCATCGAATCCTTCTTCTGTGCGGGTTGACTGCAATGCTGTGCGCGGGAAGCGTGGCGGCGGATACTTCCCTTCTTCCCAATCAATTCGGTTCGTGGCAGGCGGAAGCGCCGGCGAAAGCCATCCCGGTGCAAAATCTAGGCTCCAGCTGGGCCGCGCTGCCGAATGTGAACTACGTGCTGAAGGAAGCGGGGCTGCAGCGCATTGAAGAGCGCACCTATCGCAACGGTGCGGACGAAATGACGCTGCGCACGTTCGTTCTTCAGGATCCCAGCAGCGCCTATGAGCTTTACACGTTTCTGCTCACGCCGGACATGAAAGATCTGGGCGTTGGCAAGGACTCCGCCGGTGGGCCCGATTCCGCTCGATTTCTGGTCGGCAATCTGGTGGTGGTCGCCTCCTCGCCTGCCACGGTAAAGCCAGACGGCCTGCGCGAACTCCTGCCCGCGCTGCAAGCCAAGGCCGATCCCACTCCGATGCCGCCGTTGAAATCGTACTTGCCGGAACACTGGCGCGTGTTTGGCTCGGAAAAGTACGCCCTGGGGCCCGAGGCGTTTCGTTCGGCTATGGCGGCCCTGAAGCTCAACGCCGCGGCCACCCTCTCCAAGGAGGTGGGCTTCGAGAACGGGGTTGAAGCGATCCTGGCGGATTTTCGCGGCCAGCACGGCAGCGGCACCTTGCTCCTCCTGGAATATCCCACCCCGCAGCTCGCCGAACAGCGCTTGCACCACCTCGAGCAGGCTTTACCCGAGAGTTTCAAGCGCGCCGGGGTGACCATCGAGCGTAAAGCTTCCATGCTCTCATTGGTTTTTGCGGCAACCTCCGCCGAACATGCGCAAGCCATCCGCGATGAAGTTCGCTACGAAACCGAAGTCACCTGGAACGAGCCCGGCCATACCGCCACCGATCCTCCCATGGTCCTGATCATGTTCAAGATCTTCGTATTCACCGGGCTGTTTCTGGGGATCGCTACGGCGGTAGGAGTTGCTTTTGGCGGCCTTCGCGTCATTATCAAGCGATTCTTTCCCGGCAAGGTATTCGACCGGCCGGAGAACATCGAAGTCCTGCAACTCGGCCTCTCCGGCAAGAAGATTGACCCCTCGGACATGTACTGAAGCCCGCGCCTCCCGACTCCCCGGTCTTGAATTTTCGAGCCGACGTATCACCAAACTGCGTTTCCAGCGTCTAATAAGGGACTCTTTTTGCATTCTGATTCCGATTCGATTGACGTAAAATTGGGGGCTGCCAAATCGGCGGCTGATTCGACAGGGGACCCTCGCTTTGCGTAGAAAACTGCTTGCAGGCACTTTCCCGGGGCGCTGCCTGCCCATTGGCCTTGCCGCCTTCCTGGTGGCGGGCTGCGGTCCGAAAAACGAAGCGGCGAATGGCCAGGCCGGAGGCCCGGCGGGTGGCGCCATGCCCGTTCAGGTCCAGCTTATTGAATCCAAAGTCATCCCGCAGGCCACCGAATACCTGTCGTTGCTGAAATCCCGGCATTCGGCCTCGATCAATCCGCAAGTGGAAGGTTACGTCACGCACATATTCGTCAAGTCCGGCGATCGCGTGGCCGCCGGCGACCCTCTCCTGCAAGTCGATCCGTTGGTGCAAGAGGCCAACGTGAGTAGCCAGCAGGCCACCCAGTTGGCCCAGCAGGCCAACGTCAATCTGGCCCACATTAATCTGGAACGCGCGAAGAAGCTTTGGGACGCCGGGGTAATCGCCAGGACGGATCTCGACAACGCGCAAACGAATTACGACACCGCGGTCGAGCAGCTCAAGTCCCTGCAGCATCAGGTGCAGGGACAGCAGGTGGAATTGCACTACTACAAAGTCAGTGCTCCGATGGCGGGCATTGTCGGCGATATCCCTGTCCATGTCGGCGACCGCGTGACCGTTTCCACGCTGCTGACCACCGTGGACGAACCCGGCGCCCTTGAAGCCTACATCTACGTCCCCGCAGTGCGGGCACACGACCTGCGGCTGGGCTTGCCCGTACACCTGCTGGATGCCTCGGGAAATTTACTCTCGGAATCCGAAATCACGTTCATCTCGCCCCAGGTGGACACGGACACGCAGACCGTCCTGGCCAAGGCAACTGTGCCGAACAAGAAAACGAATCTCCGGATCGCGCAGCAACTGCGGGCGCAGGTGATCTGGGGGCACGGCACGGGGCCCGTGGTTCCCGTGCTGGACGTGACGCGCATCAATGGCCAGTTCTTCGTGTTTGTGGCTTCGAAAGAAGCCAAAGGTACGTTCGCGCGGCAGCGGCCGATTAAGGTCGGCGAGATTGTAGGAAACGAATACGCGGTCCTGGAAGGCTTGCAGCCCGGCGATCACCTGATCGTATCCGGTACGCAGTTTTTGCAGGACGGCGCGCCCATCGCGGAGCAGATGGCGACTCCCGAAACCTCAACCAAATCGGAGAACGGGCCGAAGACCGGAAAATAGGCGCCAAACCGCAAGCCAATTTGCTGTGAGTACACGCTCTTCGCAAGGGAAAGGCAAGAGACTCCTTGTTTGTTGACTTCTTCATCCGGCGCCCCGTATTCGCCACCGTCTGCGCGATCCTGATCGTGCTGGGTGGCGTGATCGCCATTCCCACGCTTCCGATCGCGCAGTTCCCCGACCTCGCGCCTCCGCAGGTGGTGGTCACAAGTGCCTATATCGGGGCCAATGCGCAGGCCGTGGAGAGCGCCGTGACCATTCCGCTGGAGCAGGCCATCAACGGCGTGCCCGGAATGAAGTACATCTCGTCCTCCAGCGGCAACGACGGCACCAGCTCCATCACCGTTACGTTTGACGTGAGCCGCGACGTTGACCTGGCCTCCGTGGACGTGCAGAACCGCGTCAATCAGGCTCTCGGCCGTCTTCCCAATGCCGTGAAAAACACCGGCATTATCATCACCAAGCAGACTTCGGGCTTCGTCTTCGGCGCTGGCGTGTACTCCGAGAACGGTCAATACGACAGCCTCTTTCTCAGCAACTACCTCGACATCTATGTCCGCGACGCCTTGAAGCGCGTGAAGGGCGTCGGGGACGCCATCATCTTCGGCGAGCGCAAGTACGCCATGCGCGTCTGGCTGGACCCCGCCCGATTGGCGGAGCGTGGCCTCACCGCCACAAATGTCCTCAACGCCTTGAATGAACAGAACGTTCAGGTTACCGCCGGGCAGCTCGGCCAGCAGCCTGCCGATCCCCACCAGCAATACCAGATCAGTGTCCGCGCCATCGGACGGCTGACCGATCCCCGAGAATTCGAGAATATCGTCCTGAAGACTGGCACGGACGGGACGCTGGTGCGCATCAAGGACGTGGGCCGCGCCGAACTCGGCGCCGAGGACTACGGCTCCATTCTGCGTTTCAATGGGCACGACGCCGTGGGCATCGCCGTCACCCAACTCCCGGGCGCCAATGCGCTGGACGTGGACCGTGCCGCAAAGGAAGAGCTTGCGAAGCTCTCGAAGAATTTCCCGCCGGGACTGAAATACGCGGTCGCGTTCGACACCACCGAAGTCATCGGCGAATCGATTCGCGACGTGCTGAACACCCTGCTGGAAGCGATCTTTCTGGTCGTGCTGGTGATTTACATTTTCCTGCAGGATTGGCGCAGCACGTTCATCCCGGCGATCACCATCCCGGTTTCGCTCGTTGGCACGTTCATTTTCGTGAAGTTGCTGGGCTTCTCCATCAACACCCTGACGCTGTTCGGCATCACGCTGGCAACCGGACTGGTTGTGGACGACGCGATCGTGGTCATCGAAAACGTCGAGCGCCACATCACCGAAGGCATTTCCGAGCCGCACAACGCGGCCAGCGTGGCGATGAAAGAAGTGGCCGGGGCGGTCGTGGCGACGTCCTTGGTGCTGGTCTCGGTGTTCGTTCCGGTCGCCTTGTTCCCCGGCACCACCGGCATTTTGTTCCGCCAGTTCGCGCTGACGATCGCGTTTTCTGTTTCCATTTCCGCCTTCAACGCGCTGACGCTTACGCCGGCACTCTCCGCCATCTTCCTCGGTCATCACCGGGAGCGCGCGCAGGGGGCGTTTTTCCGCTGGTTCAACCGCACCTTCGATGGCGGAGCGAAGCTCTACCGGGAAACGGTTCACCGCGTGGTCCTTCACAAAATTGCGGCGCTCTTCGCGTTTGCGCTGGTGCTGGCAGCCTCCGCCTTCCTGTACCTTCACATTCCACAGGGATTCATCCCGGAAGACGACCAGGGTTATCTCATGGTGATTGTGGAGACGCCACAGGGCGCGTCGCTCTCCTACACGAAGGATGTTTGCGCAAAGGTGGAACAAACCGTCTCCCACGTCCCCGAGGTTACCGGCGCGTTCACGATTGTGGGATTCAGCTTCAGCGGCAGCGCTTCGAATCGCGCCATGATCTTCCTCAATCTGGCGCCGTTCGCGGACCGTAAGGGCAATGCACATTCCGGCCCGGCCATCGTGGCGCGCATCCGCAATCAGTTGCTGGCTATTCCGGGTGGTTTGGTGGTGCCCTTCAATCCGCCGTCGGTGCAGGGATTGGGACAGTTTGGCGGATTCACCTTTCAACTGGAAGACCTGGGCCGCAACACGCTGCAAACCCTGGCGGACACCGCGAACCAGCTTTCCGCCGCCGGAAACAGCACGGGAAAGCTCGCGGGCCTTTTCACCAGCTTCACCGCCAACGATCCCCAGGTGCTCGTGAAAATCGACCGCGAGAAGGCCAAGAGCCTGCAAGTGCCCTTCAGCCAGATTTCCGATGCGCTCCAGGTGTTCATGGGCTCGGTGTACGTGAATGACTTTGATTTCAATAACCGGTCGTACCGCGTGTACGTGCAGGCCGACGAGAAGTTCCGCGCGCGCGCCAACGACATGCGCAGCTACTATTTGCGGTCGGACACCGGAAAGATGATTCCGCTCGACAACGTCGTCGAACTCGTGCAAACGGAAAACCCGCAGGTCATCACGCACTTCAATCTATTCCGTTCGGCGGAAATTGACGGCTCGGCCGCGCCCGGCCTGAGCTCTGGTCAGGCGATCACCGAAATGGAAACCCTGTCAAAGAAGCAACTGCCGCAGGGCATGACCTACGAATGGAGCGGCCTCTCGCGCGAGGAAATCGAGTCGGGCGGCAAGGCCGTCATTCTCTTCGGTCTGGGACTCGTATTCGTGTATCTCACGCTGGCTGCGCAGTATGAAAGCTACGTCCTGCCCCTCATCATTCTGCTGGGTGTCCCGGTGGCCCTGCTGGGCGCGCTGGGCGCCATCTGGCTGCGCGGGTTGACCAACGACGTCTACGCGCAAATCGGCTTGGTGATGCTGATCGGCCTGGCCAGCAAGAACGCCATCTTGATCGTCGAGTTCGCCGAACAATTGCAGGACGAGGGGCTCGGCATGATTGATGCCGCCGTCGAAGCCGCGCGCATCCGCCTGCGGCCCATCCTGATGACCTCCCTGGCCTTCATCCTCGGCGTGATCCCGCTGGTCATTGCCACCGGCGCTGGCGCGGCGGGACGCGTTTCCGTGGGCACCACGGTTTTTGGCGGCATGATCGCCGCCACCACGCTGAACCTGCTCTTTATCCCCATGCTGTATGTGGTGGTGCGCACGCTCGTGCCACGCAAGAAATCGCGCGACGCTGTAGCCTAAAAGCTCTTCAGCGAAGCCGGGATGTGCGCGGTGCCGTTCAACGCCTTCACCTCGGCTCGGCTGGGAACCGCGGCGCGGCACGCCGGGCAAAACCGGCTGCTTTTCAAATCCACCAATTCGATCCCATGCGAAGCCGACATCACGCATTGATAGTCTTCACAATGCGAAAGTGTCAGTGTGTGCCCCAGTTCGTGCACCGTCTCTTTCAGCAGGCGCTCGCGAAGCGCGGGGAGGTTCGGCGGCAACCCATAAAACTCGTCGCGCAAGCGGTGCAGGGAAACCACCGCGGCTTTCCCGTCGAGTTGCGCTTCCCCAAAAACGAACGTCAGAATCGGAATGTACAGGTCCAGGCCGGTAACGCCCACCAATCTCCACGTGTCCGGCGTGTCGCGCAGTGCCAGCGAAGCGAGAATTTCCGTTGAGGAGTACTGCCGCCGCGTAACATTGAAGGCGTAGGCAGGCTCCTCCATCGGCGACAGGATTTCGCAGGGAATCAGGAATTCCCGGGCCAGCCCTTCGGCAAGATCAGCCAGGTAGTCCTGGGCGACGCAGCCCAACGGTAATAGCTGAATGCGTTTCATGAAACATCCGCGGTCACTCGTTTCCAGCCATACTTTTTCAGCTTGTTGTGCAGCGTCACTCGATCGATATCGAGGACCTCGGCCGCCACCGTCTGATTGCCTTTGCACTCTTCGAGTACTTCCAGGATGTGCGCCTTCTCAATGTCCTCCAGCGTCCGCGCGTTGTGTTCCGGCACGGGCATCCGCAGGGCGAAGTCCTGTTCGCGCAACTCGGGTTCCTGTCCCACCACCATCGCGCGCTCGATCGCATTTTCCAGTTCGCGAATGTTGCCCGGCCACTGATAGCGCTCCAGCAGAGTAAGGGCGGCGGAGGACACCCGTGTGATCTTCTTGTTCATCGAAGCCGCGAATTTCTTTACGAAGTGATTCGCCAGAATCGGGATTTCACCGCGCCGCTCCCGCAGCGGGGGCAAATGGATGGGAAACACGTTCAGGCGATAGAAGAGGTCCGGGCGAAACCTTCCTTCTTCGACCAGTTGGTGCAGGTCCTTGTTGGTGGCGGCGATGCAGCGAAAATCGACGTGAATCGGGTGCGAACTGCCGACGCGCGTAATCTCGTGCTCCTGCAGCACCCGCAGCAGATCGCTTTGCGTTTTCAGGCTGATGTCGCCGATCTCGTCGAGAAACACCGTGCCGCCGTCGGCAACCTCGAAGCTTCCCTTTTTGCGGTACTGCGCCCCGGTGAACGCCCCTTTTTCATGGCCGAATAGCTCGCTTTCCAGCAGCGTTTCCGCAAGCGCACCGCAATGGATCACCACCAGCGGATTGTAATGGCGGGGGCTGGCGGCGTGAATCGCGCGCGCGCAAAGCTCTTTTCCGGTGCCGCTTTCCCCGGTAATCAACACGGTGGCTTCCGTCGGGCCTACGGTCTGGATGGCTTCGAAGACCTTCATCATGGCCGGGCTCTGCCCCACCATTTCCTGTGGACGCACCACCGAAGCGACCGTTTCCCGCAGCCGTTCGTTCTCTTTTTCCGCGCGCTGGTGTGCCAGGGCGTTGTGCACCGTGTGGGCCATGTCGTCGGGATCGAACGGCTTGGAAACGTAGTCGTAGGCGCCGTTCTTCAATGCCGCCACGGCGGTTTCCACCGAGGCATACCCCGTCATAATAATTACGATCATCTCCGGATCGATCTCGTGCATACGCTTCTGGAGCTCTACCCCGTCTACGCCGGGCATCTTGATGTCCACCAGCGCCAGGTCAAAGCGGCCTTCGCCCATCTTGGTCAGTGCTTCCTGCGCACTGTCTGCGGTCGTGACTTCGTAGCCTTCCTCGCGAAACCATTTATCCAGCGAGTCCCGCACGATCAGTTCGTCGTCAACTACCAGCAATTTCGCTTTGTTGGCCATGGCGTTCGCTCCTCATCTGGCAACGGCCGCAGGGGCAACGGCTATCGCGGTCTTTGCCTGCATGGGCAGGGTGATGGTGAAGCTTGTTCCCCGCCCCGGCTCGGATTGCACCGCAATGTGTCCCTGATGGCGTTCCACTATTTGGCGGCTGATCGCGAGGCCCAGGCCCAGCCCGCGACCTCGCTCCTTGGTGGTGAAGAACGGCTCGAACATGTTCTTCAGAATTTCGGGCGGCATGCCTACGCCGTCGTCGCGAACTTCTACCTGGACGTCGGAGCCCGCGGCGCCCTTACGCGTGGCCAGTGTCAGCGTGCCGCCGCTGGGCATCGCATCAATCGCGTTCATGACCAGGGCCAGCAGGACCTGTTCGATCTGGCCAGGATCGCAGCGAACCGGCGAGAGATCCTTTGCCAGGTTCAGATGCAATTCGATGTTCTTCAGTTCCAGTTGATGCTTCACCAGCCGCACGCAGCGGTCGATGACTCCGTTGAGTTCCGAAGGCTCGTAGTTCATCGCGGATGGCCGCCCGAAGGTCATCAGGTTGCGCACGATTTCCCCGCAGCGCCGGCTCTCGGATTCCACCAGGTCAAGCATTTCGATGTTTTCGTGGTTGACCTCGGGCTCCTTTGCGGCGCGCTTCTTCAGCAGCTTGGCGTACGTGAGAATTCCAGCTAACGGATTGTTGATTTCGTGGGCCACCACTGCGGCAAGCTTTCCGATGGAAGCCATGCGCTCCACGCGGGACATTTCTTCGTGCGCGCCGGTCAGTTCACGGGTCTTTTGCGCCACGCGTTCTTCCAGCGTCCGCGCCCAGGCGTTGATTTCGTTGCGCGCCTCCTGGAGCTGGCGGCTCATGGTGTTGAAGGATTCCGCCAGTTCGGTTAATTCGTCCTGCCGTGGCCCCAGGTTGATCTGGTAGCCCAAGTCACCCGCGCCCAGGCGGTGCGTCCCTTGGATCAGCTCCGTCAACGGCCCGTGCAGCGTATGGCGCACGAAACCTGCGCTCACCAGCGCAACTCCAAGAATGGCGAATATCGTGTACAGCCATACCTGCCGCCGGCTTTCCGCCACGTTTTGCTCCGTCGTCGCCAGCGAAACGCTCATATCCAAATACCCGAGTGTTTTGGTCTTCGCGGGATGCGCGTGGCACACGGCCGAGGAACATTGCGGCGCGTTTTCGATGGGATTGAGGACCGCCAGCGCGCGCTCTCCGTTCGCCAAGCGATAAGTTCGGATGGCCTGCTGGCCCGCTACAGGATTTGTTGCGCTCTTTTCAAAACCTGGGGCCTGTGGATTCGTGCCGAACGGCCCGCCGGCAAATCGCCCGTTTTCCGAAGTGTCCGAAGAAAAGCTGATGCGGCCTTGGTCGTTGATGATGCGGATACGCAGTACGCCTGGCTCGTTAGCCAGTTCCGTAATGATGTGGTAGAGGCCGTCGCGCTGGTTGCGCAGCATGTAGTACGAAGTGTTGCGAACGATCACGCTGCTCATGCGCGCGGCTTCCGCTTGCGCGGCGCGCTCCAGATGCCGGCGATGGAGCTGGATGTTCAGGTAACCCAGGACTCCGAAGACCAGGGCCATGGAGAGTCCGAGCAGCACCAGAATTTTGGCGCTGAGCGTCCCCCAGAGCTTTTTCCAGCTCGTGTTCCGCGCTGGCTTAGAGACCGAGTTGGCATCAGGTTGCGGCATGGGACGGCTTGGGAATCTCGGCCCGCACGCCCCGGGGCTTCTCCGGAAGCGCGCGCCCGGGGGCAGGTTCGAAAATCGGCAGATATCTCACGGCCATGGAGAAGAGGAAGAAGCCCATGGCGATGATGCTGACGGTGATCATCAGCTCCGTCCACTTCGGAACGTAGCGGTGTCCGGACCAGGTATCGAGGCCCGTGATGGCGACGTTTAAACGGTTGGTGACGAAACCCAGGATCGTGCTGAGCGATGCCAGGTACAGTCCATTCGGCGAGAGCCGCACTTTCTTGAAGCTCAACATGGTAATCGGGATGAGGAAAGCCAGGGTGAGTTCAAGCCACAGGAAATACGACTCGTAGCTCGGCTGAACGATCTTCGCAAGCATTCCGCGATGGAAATAGTCCTCAAAACGCAGCAGCGCGTTGACCCATAGCGCCACGAGCAATGCGCCACCGAGTTCCACCAGAACGGGAAGCTCCAAATGCTTTCCGAATACCTTCGCACTCTGCGTTGACTCAAAGATGGTCATCGCCAGCCCGACCGCAATTGCCGAGCCGAAGAAAAAGAATGGCAGCGCCGGCGTATACCAGAAGGGGTGCAGTTTGCCCCGCATGATCAGGTACAGCGAGCCGAGAGAGCTCTGGTGCAGCGTGGAGAGCAAAACTCCCGCGACGACGAGGACCGGCATCATTCCCTTGACTGCCCTCAGGGCCCAGGTCAGTTTGAAACGCTCCAATACGCTCGGAAGAAACTCGAATAGCAATACCGTCGTGTAGAGCATCACGCACCACCCGACTTCAAACATCGCCGAGTGCGGGTTCATATAAACCGTCAGATGCCAGATGTACCAAGGGCGGCCGAGATCGACCAGCAACCCCACAATAAATAAGCTGTAGCCGAGGAATGCGGTGAGAATTGTGGGGCGCACGATGCTGTGCAACCTCTCAATCTTGAAGAGGTACACCGCGCCGCTAATGCAAAATCCGCCGGCAGCCAACATGATGCCGCACAGGCAGTCAAAGCCGATCCATACACCCCAGGGAGACTGATCGCTCAGGTTGGAAACCGCCCCCAGGCCCCGGGAGTACCGCACGAACGCCGAGTACACGCCCAGGATCATGATGATGACGAAGAGCACGCGCCAAAAGGTGATCTTGAAATTGAAGACTCTCACGCCGCACCTCCGTGCTTTTCCATGGCTTCCGCTTCGGCCACTTCGCTCTTGCGATTCGCAAGCCAGTAGATCCCACCGAGAATCACGGCCCATAGCGGAACGAAATCCGGAATTCGATTCATGACTACGCCCGTATATTCGGGCAGCGGCTTATCGCCAATCTTGGCAATCGTCGGATAACCGAATTGCTCGAACGGCACGGCAGACAGCAGGAACACCGAGGTGCCTCCGACTTCGTCCTTCCCGTAAATGTGCGGCACGTAATTGCTGGGATTTTGCTTGATGCGGTCCTGGGCTTCCAGCAGCAGCTGATCGCGCTCGCCAAACTTCGTCGCACCCGTGGGGCAAATCGCGGCGCACGCAGTCGCCTCGCCCCGTTTCACCAGGTCCGGGCACATGATGCATTTGCGCACGCGCGGATTCAGCGAGCCCCATTCGTACTTGGGCACTCCAAACGCGCACGCTACCATGCAGTACCGGCAGCCGATGCATTTCCATACGTCGTAAACCACCGGGCCCAGTGCTGTTTTGTGGAATGCCCCCACGGGGCACACCGAAGCGCACGCGGGTTCCTCGCAGTTCATACAGAGTTTCCGCATGAAGCGGTCGTTCTCGTTCAGGACCACGGTGAACTTGTGCTCGGATTGCTTCTCTTCGGCGGCAATGGAATCGTCGTACGTCAGGCCGTTGTGTTCCGCGCAGGCCTTTTCGCACTGTTTGCAGCCGATGCAGAGCGTCGCATCGTACAAAATCGCCTTGCTCATAATGGGCTCCCTATCGTGAGGCGTGGCCTCTCGCCGGTGGGCCGGTAACGGATTGCGGATTCAAGTCGGAGCGTGGAGTCCGGAAAAGGCTTGGATCGAGTGTTGCCGTTCGCTGCCGCGCCGCGAGAGGGTTGCGGGGCCGACCGAGCTTGCTCCGCGTATCCCGGCCGCACGCACTTCGCGATTGTTCCGGGGCTGCGGAGAATTTCAGCGAGGTTCACACTGTCGGCCATAGTCCCTTCTTCGCACTCGCTGGCCTGTGGGGAGTATGTTGAAAAACGCTGCGTTTTCCAGTGAAGGGAGTCACCGATTTGCGTGACCCGAGTCACGCGAATCTGCTGACTTTTTAGGCTGTTAATGGATTCCGCGGCGTCGCTTTGGCATGCCAAATGCCAGGATCCCGGCTCACTGAGGAGCCGGGATCCTGTGTTCGCCTTGCTTGCACCGGAGCTTAAAGCGTTCTCATTCAGGTCAGGAAGAATTCGCGCGTGATTTCCTCCCACTTCACGTTGGGGATTTGCGGCGTGATGTCATGAACTACCAGCCCGCCGTCCTGCGCCACTGCGCCCGCCATGGCCGGAATCCGCCGGTGCAACTGCTGCGCGGCGTCTTCCATCCACTTCCGCGCCAGGCTGCCGTTCAGCAGGTTGCGGAGGCTGACCTTGAGGTCGGGCGATAGCACGGAGACAAACCAGCCCTGTCCATAGGGATCCGTGTTCGCGGCCGTCGAATCCGTCAGCAACTCATCGTTTACCGCAGTCACTTCGCCCTCTATCGGGGAAACCAAGTCCACTTGCTTGCCGTTGCGCTGCAGCGTGGCGAACTTCTGCCCTTGCCGCAGCCACTGGCCGCGCTTGGGAAGCGTGATCGCGTCGACCTTGCCCGCCAGTCGCGCTCCAAAATCGTCCATTCCCACGCGCGCCAGTGTTGGGCTTTCCTGCAATGCCCAGGTGTGTCCAGGGTGATAGTTGCGATTTTCCGCCAGCTCAAACCCCGCCACATATTTCGGCTGCACACGAGGAGAAGCCGGGATGGCTTCCTCCGCGGCTTCTGCAATTTCTTCCGCCTTGCCCTTTCTCAGATAGTCGATGGTGAGAAATGTGGCGAACATAACGAGCATCAGAATGACTGTCATAAGGCACCTCCGGTGTTTTTCCCTTCCTCGAATCTCTTTTTCCCTGGCCTTCTTTTTGTTTCTGAACTTCGCCCTACTAAAAGGCATTTGGTGTGCCAAAGGCCGGCAACGCGCCCGCGCGCAAAGCTGCGCAGCTAACTCGCTCATTTGCAATGGGAAAGTAGCTGAGAAGAAGTTTGTCGGGAATTTCGCAACAACGGCTTTTCAAGTCAATCGTTGCAATTCGCATCGGCGAAAAATGCAGCGATTCGCACGTCCCCAGCTAACTGCCAAAGATCAAAGGCTTTGGGCGCATGCGGCGCAGCGATAGAAAAAACAACAGCGCCGCTGCAAGCTTCATCGCCATCTCAGTGCGACCACATGCACGCAAAACAATTTTGAAAAGACGAGACCAGGTACGAGCTTGTGGCTCGGCGGGCTAGCTTTTCTGGAAGTCCGCAATGGCCTGAACGACGCGATCCTGAAGCTCGTCCGGCAGTTCCGGGTAGACCGGCAGGGAAAGAACTTCCCTGCTGGCTTTCTCCGCCTCCGGAAAACTCCCCGGGGCATAACCGAGATACGCAAAGGCCTCCTGCAGGTGCAGGCAGAGCGGGTAGTAAATCTCCGAAGGGACTCCCGCCGCGTGCAGGAACGCCTTCAGCTCATCGCGGCGCGGCGAGCGAATCGTGAATTGATGGTAGACGTGCTCGTACTTCGCCGGCGGTTGCGGCGGTATGCCAATCACGGCGTTGAGTCCGGCTTCCTGAAACAGGCGCCGGTAGCGGTCCGCGCGGTTCTGCCTGCCCTTTTGCCAGGCGTCGAGATGCCGCAGCTTCACGCGCAGCACGGCGGCTTGCAATGCATGAAGCCGGCTGTTCGTGCCCACCATTTCGTGAAAATACCTCTTTTTGCTTCCGTGGACGCGTAGCATTTGCAGCTTTTCGGCGATCGCCGCATTGTCGGTGGTGATCAGCCCGCCGTCGCCCGCGCCACCCAGGTTCTTTGTCGGGAAAAAGCTGAAGCAGCCGTACTTTCCGAAAACGCCCGTGAATTTTCCGTCGTAGCGCGAGCCGATGGCCTGCGCGGCATCCTCGATCACCACCAGATTGCGCGCCTTTGCAAGCCGCAAAATCGGATCTAAATCGGCCGGCAGCCCATACAGGTGCACGGGCAGAATCGCGCGCGTCCGAGGCGTAATCACGGCCTCTATCAAAGTTGGCTGAATGTTGAACGTGACCGGATCGATGTCCACAAATACCGGCTTCGCGCCGACGTACGAGATCGCCCCTGCCGTCGCCACGAAACTGAACGGCGTGGTGATGACTTCGTCGCCCTTACCGATTCCTTCCGCCAGCAGCGACAGAATCAGCGCGTCCGTGCCCGAAGCGCATCCCACCGCGAACTTCGAGCTCAACTTCGCCGCAATTTCCTCTTCGAGGAGCTTTACTTCGGGACCGAGGATGAAATACTGGCTTTCGAAGACCCGCGTGACCGCCTGCATCACCTCGTCGTGAATTTGCGCGAATTGTGCGCGCAACTCCAGAAAATCAAACGGTGCTCTCGGATCCGTGGGTTTCATGGGCATTTCGCTTTGCATGGCTGGCGCGGACATGAGCATTCGCTCCTGCCCTTATTCTAAAAGCAAGCCGGGGGAAGTCCCAACTTTCGCCAAGGTTGCGCTTTATTTCCGCAGCGCCATTTTGGCCGATGCGCTTATTTCTGGACGTATTCCCGGAGGGCCTGCACCATGCCGTCCTGCGCCTCCTGGACGCTGGCGTGAACGTTCTTGTCCATGGCCATCACCACGTCCGCCACAGTCTTTCCGCTGACTGGTTCGTCACGATCGTAGCTATGTCGCCAGACCGTCTTGCCCTTCCGTACATCCACCAATTCCAGATCGTAGTGCAACTTTGCTGCAATCCCGTTGCCGGTGACCTCCCGGAAGGCGTACAGCTGGCCGGTCAAGTAGTAGTCGATGCCCATCTCGCTCCGCAGAGTGGTGACAGCGCGAAATTCGCCGGACGAACGCAGCCCGCGCGCAAGCGCATCCCGTAACAACTCGGAGGGGGGCTCCGACCAGCGGTTGTTGTCGTAGAGGCCGAGTTCCACCGAATTGTCTCCGTAGACGATGCGGTCGTCGCGGTAGAGATGCGTGGTGGCAAGCGGACGCACCAGAATGATCGCATCAATGGGCGTCTGCGCCGTCGAGATGGCGGTCGTTGGTGGATGGGTCAGCTGGAAGTAATGCACGGGCTTAGGAGCCCCGCATCCCGCGGCCAAAACCGCCACAAACGCGCCCGCGCTGGCAACCCAGCGCCCCAGGTTCCGTGTTCGGCTGCGCACGTTCGGCAGTGAGCCCGTATGGCGGATCATCGTTTCGATTGCGCTCATGGCTTCTCTCCGGGTTTATGTTCGCGCGGACTGCTGGAATGAATCAGTTCCGACGGCCGCTCCTTGATCTGTTCCGTGAATTCGCGGAGATTTTCCGAGACGTCGCGCAGATTCATCAGCAGTTCGTCGATCGTCTCCGTATTGACGTCCAGCGTCTGGTCGAGGCGTCGGGTGATTCGCGAGACATTGTTGAGGGATTCGCGGAGCTTCTTGACGGATTCCCTCACGTCCGTGCGATTCTCGTCGATCATTCCCTCCACTTTCTTCAAGGTCTCGTTGGCCCGGTCCGACGTCTTCTTCAGATCGTCCAGCAGCGGGCTGAATTTTGCGCTCGCGCCGTTCACGTTGTTCAGTGTGGATCTCACCAGAGGGCGGTCTTCCTTCAACATGCCGTGCAGGTCGGCCAGGCTGGCCGAGATGTTGGCGCGATTCTCCTCGTTCAGCAGGTCGTTCACGCGCTCGATGGTGACGCTGAGTTGCTTGACACGGGCATTCAGATTCGCCAGCAACTCCTTGGCCTGCGGAATCACCTGATTGAACTGCTCGGTAAGGTCGTTGAAGCCTACATACGGCTCCGATGGCAACTTCGAACCATCCTTCGCTAGCGGCGCCGAGGCCGACCCAGCCTTTACCTCCAGGTGATTGTCACCCAGCGGACTGAAGCTGAGAATCGCCACGTGGCTGTCCGTCTTGATGGGCAGGCCCTTCTCCACACTAAATTCCATGTCCATCATGGACGGATCCGCAGGGTCGATCTTCACGCCTTCGACTCGGCCGATCTTCGGGCCGCCCTCGTACCGGACGCTTGCGCCTCGATCGAGTCCCGCGGCGTTGTGAAATTCTGCGTGAAACTTCATCGCGGGCCCCGCGAACGCACCGGAGATCGAGAAAACCGTGACGATCAGCAGCGTCGCCGCGATCACCACGAAGAGTCCCACAAATACTTGCTCGCGTCTTGCTTCCATCTCTACCTGCTCTTCCCCTGACGGCCTTCGCCGGACTTGGTTGCCGGCTCCGTCAGCATCTGCAGATAATCCAGTTCCTGGGCCACTGCGGGTTCCGGGATGCGGTCGAGAAACTGCCGCACCTTCGGGTGCTTGCTGTTCTTCATCTCGTCGGCGGTGCCCAAGGCCACCACGTCCCCTTTATTGATTAGCACCATGCGATCGGCAATCAGGAACGCGCTGGCCAGTTCGTGCGTCACCACGATGATGGTCATGTGAAACGCTTTTTTGAGCTCCAGAATCAATTGATCGATTCCCGCGGCGATGATGGGATCCAGGCCCGCCGAAGGCTCGTCGAAAAACAGGATTTCCGGATCCATCGCCAGCGCCCGCGCCACCGCCGCCCGCTTCTTCATGCCGCCGCTGAGTTGCGAGGGTAGAAAATCCTCGAAGCCCGAAAGGCCCACCTGGTCCAGCTTCAGACGCACCATGATTTCCACGGTGGAGTCCTCCAGCTTCGTGTGCTCCTTCAACGGCAACGCAACATTCTCGCCCACGGTCATCGAACCGAACAGCGCGCCGCCCTGGAACGACATGCCCAGGCGCTTGCGGATTCCGTCGCGTTCTTCGTCGGAAATCGCCCCGAAATTCTTGCCGCGAATCCACACGTCGCCGGACGTCGGCTTCTCCAATCCCACTAACGTGCGCAATAGCGTGCTCTTTCCGGAGCCCGAGCCTCCCAGAATCACCAGCGTCTCGCCGCGTTGCACGTCGAAGCTGATCCCGTGCAGAATCTCGCGGCCCGTGTAGCTGACGCGCAGGTTGCGCAGCGAAATCATCGGCCCTTCGAAACTGTCCGCGTCCAGCGTCTGCAGGAACTCGCTCATCGCTTCTAGTGCTCTCCCAGGAAGTAGAAAAGCATTGTAAAGACCAGGTCCACCAGAATCACAAGGAAAATGGACATGACCACGGCGCGCGTCGTGGAGCGACCGACCTGCTCGGCGCCGCCAGTCGTCCGCAGTCCTTCCAGGCAGCCCACGGCCGTAATCGTCATGCCGAACATCACGCTCTTGATCAGGCCAGTGACAACGTCACGCAAAAACAGGGCGTCCACAGAGGCCTGGAGGTAGCGCACAAATGTGAAGTCCGCCTGCAAGACCCCGAACAGCGATCCGCCAAGAACGCCCATGAAATTCGCCCAGATGGTCAGGCACGGCAGCATCAGAATCATCGCCACGAATTTCGGCGCCACCAGGAAGCCGACAGGATTGATCGCCATGGTCTCCAGCGCGTCGATCTCTTCGGAGACCTTCATCGTGCCCAGCTCCGCCGCAAACGCCGAGCCCGATCGACCGATGACGATCACCGCCGTAATCAGCGGGCCGAGTTCCCGGGTCATGGAAAGCGCCACGGCGCTGGCCACGTAACTGATCGCGCCGAACCGCCGCAGTTCGTAAGCGGCCTGCAGCGCCAGGATCAGGCCGATGAAAAAAGTGATCAGCGAAAGGATCGGCAGGGCGCGCACGCCGGCTTCCATGGCCTGCCCAACCGCGCGCTGGAAGCGCATCGGCTTGCCGCGAAAGGGCCCGATGAACGTGAAATACGCCGCGTGCCCGGCAAGCGTGGTCAGCTCGCCCACATACGCGAGCCCGCCCTCCACGGAACTCCCTATTCTTCCGAAGAAACTCACGCTCTTAGCTGCCTTTGCGGGGAAACGGCCACACCCCAGACGTCAGGAACCGAGCGCCTGGGCTTCACTCTCGTGTATCTCGAAAATCTTCTGCAAGCGGGAAAGCTCCATCACTTCGCGCACTGACTTGCTGAGCCCGTAAAGAATCAGGCGGGAGCCCTGATCGCGCGAGGCCTTGAGGCCTTCGACCAGTGAGGCGATCCCGGAGCTGTCAATGTAGCGGACCTTTTCGAGGTTCAGGAATACCTTGGGGGTTTTTTTCTCCCGGATCTCGAGGAGCAGCGCCTTGCGCACCGTCGGCGAATGCGCCAGGTCAATGTCCCCCGTGATGTCGAGAATGGTGCCACCAGTTGCTGGGCGAGCCGCGATCTGCACTTTCTATTCTCCTTGTGAACCAGGCAGTTGCTCAGCTGGGGACCGGTACTTCACGAGGCGCAGCTGATTCTTGCCTTTCTTACGGCTAAATTCAACCACATCCATGCTCTGCCGGATGAAGTGCAGCCCCAGGCCGCCGGGCCGGACTTCGTCGAGCCGCCGCCCCTTGAACTCCGAGGGCTTCTGAGGATCGCCTTCGTCTTCCAACAGAATCTCCAGGCCGCGTGCGCCCGCTCGGTTCGATTTCGCCAGCACCCGGTTGCAGCGCACTTCAATCGGCAGCCCGGCTTTTCCTCCGTACGCGTGCCGGATCACGTTCGCCAGCGCTTCGTCCACGGACCGCACGATCGCCCGGGTATCGGCCTCCGGAAACTCCAGCACCTCGGCCGCGCGCTCGATCGTGGCGCGGACCAGGCATAACGCCTCCGGGTTGCTCTCGAGCTCGAGTTTCAGCAGTAATCCCGGTCGATTCCCCCGCGCTCCCGCGAGCTTCCCGCAGTTTTTCTCTAGCCTTTCACCGCGCACTCGTACACCCGTGCCTCGATGGATGTGTAGGAACTCCCTTGTGTCCCGGTTGCCCGGCGAGGAGACAATGCCACGTTCGCGGCCAACTGACAACCGAAAAATTTCTCGACCTTTGCGCGCAAAGCTCCCCCTAACGTGTAGAATCTCTGGCGGCTAGGAACTTTGCCGCTCCTTTTTCCAATGCGCGCTTTCCCTCGCGCTCGGCGCGTCGAAGCTCACCTCTCTGGAGACCTCATGAAACGCTACCTCTGCGCAATCCTCTTTGCATCCCTTTCTTCTGCCGGCATGGCCTTGGCGCAGACCCCACCTACCAGTCCCTATCAAGGCGTTCTTGACCGGCTCGAGTCCCTGGTGACCATCCCCGTCGCGAATTGGAAATATCACGCCGATCTTCCCCACCCCGAAGATTCCGGACTCGACGACAAAGATTGGCCGGCTCTGAAAGTTGGCGAGAACTGGGACACCGGCCCGCGCGACCTTCGCACCCTTGTCGAGATCCCCGCTTCGCAGAACGGATACAGCCTGCAGGGCGCCCGCGTTCGGTTGAACCTTTCCGTGGACAGCGGCGACTTCCTGACCGTCACCGTCTTCTCCAATGGCTCCATGGTTTCCCGCACGGACTCCGACGCACTGCAGCCCATCGTGCTGACCGAGGATGCCAGGGCCGGCGAACGCTTTGTGATTGCCATTCGCATCCAGGCCGCGGATACCAACACGCGGCTCCGCTCCAGTGACCTGCTCATCACTCCCGCCGCCGCCCGTCCCGACCCCGGAATCCTTCGCCAGGAAATCCTAGCTGCGCAACCCATGGTCGAGGCCATCCCCGAGGGCAAGTCCGAACACGCCGCCATTCTCGATGCGGCCGTCAAAGCCGTGGACCTCAGCGCACTCGACCACGGCGACCAGGCCGCGTTCGACGCTTCCCTGCGCCAGGCGCAAAGCAAGCTGGAGGCGCTGCGCCCGTGGTTGCAGCAGTACGCCATTCGCGCCGTCGGCAACTCGCACATTGATATGGCTTGGCTCTGGCCGTGGACGGAAACCGTCGAAGTCACGCGCAACACGTTTCGCAGCGCGCTCGACCTGATGCGCGAATATCCGGACTTCAAGTTCACCATGTCTTCCGCGCGCACCTACGCCTGGATGGAAGAGAAATATCCCGACCTCTTCGACGAGATCAAGCAGCGCGTGAAGGAAGGCCGCTGGGAAATCGTCGGCGGCATGTGGGTCGAACCCGATCTCAACATGCCCGGCGGAGAATCCCTGGTGCGCCAGATTCTGGTCGGCAAGCGCTACTTTCAGCAGAAATTCGGCGTGGACGTGAAAATCGGCTGGAACCCGGATTCCTTTGGCTACAACTGGCAGCTGCCGCAGATTTACAAGAAGTCCGGGATCGACACCTTCGTCACGCAGAAACTCATGTGGGCGCACGAATTCACCGTGTTTCCCTACAAGATGTTCTGGTGGGAAGCGCCCGATGGCAGCCGCCTGCTCACCTATTTCCCGCACGACTACGCCATGGGCATTGATCCCGTGCAGTTGGGGAAAGACGCTTCCGTGTGGCTCCCGGCCATCTACGGCGAAAATCCCCCCACAAATTCCGAGATGATGCATCTTTACGGCGTGGGTGACCACGGCGGCGGTCCCACGCGCACCATGCTCGACAACGCCACACGCTGGATGAAACCCGACGTGGTCTTCCCGAAGCTGGAGCTGAGCACCGCCGGCGCCTTCTTCAGCGATTTGCAGCCGAAGCTTCCCAACATGAAGGTTCCGGTCTGGGATAACGAGCTCTACTTCGAATACCACCGCGGCGTTTTCACCACGCAGGCGGAAACCAAGAAACGCATTCGCACCACCGAGGAACTGTTACTCAACGCCGAGAAGTTCTCCGCCTTCGCCATGCCTATCGGGCACGCCTACGCCTCTGCCGGTTTCGACCGCGGCTGGAAAGATCTGCTCTTCGACGATTTCCACGACATTTTCCCCGGCTCCGGCATCGCCGTGAACTACCTCGACGCCAAGCGAAATCTCGAAGACGTGCAGCGCGTCGGCCGCGGCGTTCTCGATGGCTCGCTCAACGCCATCGCCTCCAACATCAATCTCAAAGGCACGGGCGTTCCGGTGGTGGTCTTTAATTCCCTTTCCTGGCCGCGTAATGAATTGCTGGAAACTGAAGTCAGCCTGCCCGAACCCGCCGCAGCGGTGGAAGTTATGGACTCTTCCGGCAGGCGTGTCGCTTCCCAGGTGCTTTCCGGCAGCCATTCTTCGCGCCGGCTGCACCTGCTGATGAAAGTGAATGTTCCTTCGATGGGCTACGCCACCTACTATGTCGTGCCGCGCGCCAAGTCGCCGGCAACTCCCGTGGAAGTCAAAGCCTCCGGCTACACCCTCGAAAACGAATTCGTGCGCCTCTCGGTCGATCCGAAAACCGGCTGCATGACCAGTCTCTTCGACAAAAAGGCCAACCTGGAAACGCTCGCGCCGTCGGAAACCGACACCGGCGGCCCGAAAGACTCCATCTGCGGCAATCTTTTGCAAACATTTCACGACAAGCCCAAACAGTGGGACGCCTGGAACATTGACGCCGACTTCGAGAAGGAACACTGGGACCTCACGACCGCCGACGAGGTGAAGCTCGTCGAAAGCGGTCCGCTACGCGCCGTGCTCCGCGTGAAAAATCACTTCCAGAACTCCACGTTTGTGCGCGACATCATCGTCAACGCCGGTTCGTCGCGCGTGGACGTAAAGATGACCGCCGACTGGCACGAAAAGCACATTCTCCTGAAGGTCGGCATGCCCGTCAGCGTTCACAACAACATGGCCACCTTCGAAATTCCTTATGGCTCTATTGAGCGCCCGACCACCCGAAACACCCGTGCGGAGCAGGGCAAGTTTGAAGTTCCCGCTCTGCGCTGGGCCGATCTTTCCGACGCCAGGCACGGCCTCAGCCTGCTCAACGATTGCAAGTATGGCTACGATTCAAAGGGTAACGTGCTGCGCCTCTCGTTGCTGCGCTCTCCCACCTGGCCCGATCCCCACGCCGACGAAGGCCTGCACGAATTCACCTATGCGCTCTACGCGCATCCCGGAGACTGGAAGCAGGCGCTCACTGTCCGCCGCGGCTATGAACTCAATTTCCCGCTCATGTCCCGCCAGGAAACCAGGCACACCGGCACTCTTCCCGAAGAACAATCCTTCCTCAAGATCACCGGAGATAATGTCGTGCTCACCGCCGCCAAGAAGGCCGAGGACGGCAATGAAATCGTCCTTCGCTTCTATGAATGGGCCGGCAAGGAAAGTGATATCTCCTTGCACGCGTCGAGCCTTGTGGAATCCGCCGAAGAAACCGACCTGATGGAGCGTCCCATCCATACTCTTCCCGTGCAGCCAAATGGAACCGCCGTCCATACGAAGCCTTACGAAATCAAAACCGTGAAGCTCGAACTTGGCATGCCAAAGGATCTCCATATCCATCAGGACGGCAAACCGTGAACGCCCATCTCGTCAAAGCCGCCACTGTCGGCGCGCTCGGCGGCCTCCTCTTCGGATTCGACACCGCCGTCATTTCCGGCACCACGCAGGCGCTCACCCGCGTGTACTCGCTCAATCCCGAGCAACTCGGCCTCACCGTCTCGATGGCGCTCATCGGCACGGTCCTCGGCGCCACAACCGCCGGCTTCCCCGGCACAAAGTACGGCGGCCGCGAGACGCTGCGGTTCCTGGCCATCTGCTATGTCGTGTCCGCGCTGGGCTGCGCCTTTGCCTGGAACTGGGATGTGCTGCTCGCTTCACGCTTCATCGGGGGCATCGGCATTGGCGGGTCGTCCGTGCTCGGCCCGGTGTATATCGCCGAACTTGCCCCGGCCAAACTGCGTGGCCGCCTGGTGGGTATGTTCCAGATCAACATCGTCATCGGGATTTTGCTCGCGTACCTCTCGAATTACGTCATCGACGCCATGAACCTCGGCGCCACTGAATGGCGCTGGCAGCTTGGGATCGCCGCGCTCCCCGCGTTCCTCTTTCTTGTCCTGCTCTTCACCATTCCGCCCAGTTCGCGCTGGCTGGTCACCCAGAAGCGAGTCGAAGAAGCACGCGGCGTGCTGCAGTTGATGGGCGCAGCGGATCCCGACGGCGAACTCCGCGAAATCGTGGACTCCATCCACCTCGATCAGCTCAGCAAGGCCGAGCCCCTCTTCGCGTGGAAATATCGCCTGCCGATTTTTCTGGCCATCACCATCGGCATGTTCAATCAACTTTCCGGCATCAACGCGATTCTTTACTACCTCAACGACATCTTCGCCGCCGCGGGTTTCAGTAAAATGTCCGGCAGCTTGCAGGCCGTGATCATCGGCGGCATGAATCTCTTCGCAACGCTTCTGGCGATGACGGTGATCGACAAGCTCGGCCGCAAAACTCTGCTACTGATCGGTTCGGTGGGCACCGCCATTTGCCTTTTCGGCGTGGCAAACGTCTTTTATACCAACAGCCACCAGGCGTTGCTCCTCTGGCTGTTGATCGGTTACATCGCCTTTTTTGCGATTTCGCAAGGCGCGGTGATTTGGGTCTACATCAGCGAAGTGTTTCCAACGCGCGTGCGCGCCAAGGGCCAGGGGCTCGGCAGCTCATCCCACTGGATTATGAACGTGCTCATCGCCTTCGTCTTTCCCCAGGTGGCAAAAACATCCGGCGGCGCGCCATTCGTCCTGTTCGGCGCCATGATGATCGTGCAATTCTTCGTGGTGCTCTTCATCTACCCGGAAACCAAGGGCATCAGCCTCGAGCAGCTTCAGCACAAGCTCGGCATCGACTAACGCTCCCGCCCACCCTTTTTTCGGCTCACAAAACCCGGGGCACCGGTCACAGCCTCCTCTACCACCACGACTCCGCCTGCAGCCCAAAACTGATGCCAGCGTTCTGATTCTGGTACGGCACGCCACCCACGAATCCCTTGTACCCGTCCGTCCAGTTCGCATAGGTGAAAAATGCGCGCAGCACCGGCCGGCTGAAGAATTCCCGGCCGCTCGCGATCTGCAGCGCCACGGTGGATTTCACCAGCCATCCGTCGTAGAGATTCTGCCCGCTTTCCGTGTGGTCCACTCCGGGTTCAAACGCCAGCGAAACGTGGTCGGTAAAATTGACTATCGGGCGCACGCCGAACGAGAGCCAGGTATCCGTGCCATGCGCCGGATTTCCGTCCTTGTACCGCTGATAGATAAAGATCGGCATCATGGACCACACCTTGTTCGGCTGCACCAGCACCTGCTCCGTAATGCGAAACGTGTGCGAGTCCGGTACGAACGGTGACGGCGGCGCAATGAACGTATTGAAATCGCTCGCCGCTCCCGTACCATATTGCAGTGTGAATTTGTTGTAGCCCCCGTGGAATTCCGTCCGCAGGTATTGCACCCCGAACGCGTTGCCCTGCGTGCTCGGATAAAACACCCCGTTCGATGTGCCGCCCTTGCTCGCCGCGAAGTTGTACCAGATGCTGAACCGCCCCACTGGCGCCTTCATGTCATAAATCCGCACGTCCAGATTGCTCTTCGCCAGCGCGCCGTTCGAAGTCACGAAGTTCTGGTCCGCCCCCGCAAGGAAGGAAACCGCCATGTGCCCGATCTTCGCATTGATATCCTCCACGCCTCCACCGTAGCCGCTCATGTCCAGCGTGTAGAAATCGTCAATCTCAATGTGCTGCCGGCGGTAATAGCGCTCGCCCGCCCAGAATTTTGCGTCCGGCTGCCAGGCCAGCACGTTGCCCGCCTGCACGAACGCCTCGCGGAACCGGAACTTGTCGTTGTTGTCGTAATTCGAGGAGTTGCTCGTGTCCGCCTCCACCATCGTCTCCGTGCGGAACCATGTCTTGCCCGGCTCATGCGTAGGATTGATCCAGTTGTTCGCAAAGATGAGCTCCGCGTAAGTCTCCGCCTCGTTGCCCAGCCGGTATTTCGCACCCGCGCCCGGCGCCTGAAAGGCCACCTGCTGGCCTCCGTCCCCGTTCAAGCCGTAACCCGATCGCAAATAGCCGTGAAATTCGAACGCTTTGGTTTCCGACTCTAGATTCTTGATGCGCACTTCGGCGTCACGAATCTGGTCGTACTCGAGTCCGGAGCCTACCTGCTGCTGCAGCGCGCTAGTGCTCGTCTGGCCGCCCTGCACAATTTGCCAGATGGGTTGTGCGATGGCCGAAACCGGCGCGGGAACCCTGGCGGCGGCTTGCTCGGCGGAGGTTGCCGCCTTGTTCGGCGCTTTGGCTGCCGCAAGCGCCGTCGCATTCACCGATTCCAGGTCGGAGATGCGCTTTTCGAGAGAGGCGATTTTCGTCTCGTAGGCGCTGCGCAGTGCCAGCAACTCCTTCTGCAACTCCTGCGGCGTCTGCGCGTCGCAAGCCGGCGCGGAGCCCGCGGCGAGAAGCAGCACCAGGGTCAGCGCGGTATGCCGGCGTTTCGATTCAAGCCGTCCCGGCCCCGTCCTCGCTGATGTTGTTGCGGTAAGTTCGTTTTCGATTCCCCGGACCAGACAGCTTGCGCCCTTCGCCATGGCACCTCTCCCGGATGGACGGCATCGCCGTCCGTTGTGACTCACGAAAGGTACCATCGCCATAGACCGGGGGCTACGCCCTGCCGCGTCGAGGCACCCCGTTTGCCCAGGATTCAGATGTCAGTGTGAAAGAAGGAGGTGCAGGGATTTTCCGGCGGCTTCGCGCTTTATCGCGCCGCAACGCTCATCCAGATACCGGACTTCGGCCGCAGCGTCACCAGCGGCTCCGGGACCACCGGATGCCCCGGCACCAGCCGGAACGAAAATTTCTGCGCGATTGCCGCCACCACCAGCGCCGTTTCCAGCAGCGCGAAGCCCTGCCCGATGCAGCGCCGCGGGCCGTCTCCGAACGGAAAGTACCCGCCGGCGGGCAGGCGTTCCATCAGGCCGCCAAGCCAACGTTCCGGCAGGAAGCGTTCCGGCTCGTCGTAAAGGCGCGCGTCGCGGTGCATCACCCACTGCGAAGCCAGCAGCGTGGTGCCGGGCGGAATGTCGTACCCCCCGAGCTGCAACGGCTCCACGCTCAACCGCGCCATGATGAACGCCGGCGGATAGAGCCGCAGGGATTCGTTCACCACGGCGTTGAGATACGGCAGTTTCGGCAGGTCGGAGACGTCCGCGGGCCGCCCACCGAGAACGCTTTGCAACTCCTCCTGCAGCTTCGCTTCGGCATCGGGATTCTGGCCCAGCAGATACCACGTCCAGGAAAGCGAAAGCGCTGTCGTTTCGTGACCTGCCACGAACAGCGTCATCGTTTCGTCGCGCAGTTGCCGCTCGGTCATTTGCGTGCCATCTTCGTGCATTGCGGCCATCAGCAGCGACAGCAGGTCGTTGCGCGGCTGCGTATCTTTTTTGCGCTCCGAAATGATGCGATAGACCATCGAGTCCATGTATTCCAGGTCGCGCTTCGACTGGCGATTCTTTGCCGTCGGCCACGACCCCGGGATGCGCCACGGCGTGCGCGCCCGGTGCAGGTGATAGCGCATCAGAAACGTCATCGCCCGCCCGATGCCTTCCGAATCCGCTGCCAGGCTGGTGCCGAAGAGCGTCCGCACCGCAACCTCCAGCGTCAGCTTCATCATCTCTTCCGCGATGTTTCGCGTTTCGCCGGCGCGCCACTGCTCCATCCGCTGCAGCGCGCATTCCACCATCACGGGAGAATATTCGTTGGTGCGCGAACGGTGAAACGCGGGCTGCGCCAGCCGCCGCTGCCTGCGCCAGAAATCGCCTTCGCTGATCAGCAACCCTTGCCCCAGCAGCGGTCCCACCACCATTTTTGTCAGCGCGCTTTTATGCAGCTTGGCGTGCTCGAGCACCAGAATCTGCTGCACCAGGTCCGGCCGGTTCAGCAGCACACGGCTCATGCCGAGCACCGGCATGTTCACCACGTCGCCATACTCCCGAGCCAGCCGCTGCAGCGTCCCCAGCGGATCGTTGCGCACCGCCAGCGCCAGCCCCAGTATCGGCAGGCCCTTCGGCCCTGGCGGAAAGTGGAACCCGTTGTTTGTCATGGTCGCGTGGCGCTCCGCATGCGTTCAGTCTACTCTTGGCCGCCTTCCTCTTTTGTATGGAACCGTCGCCGCCGCATCCCGCAATTCGCCTCAGCTCCCTCCTACGGCTTCGGCTGCTCCTGAAGCGTTTGCGATCTCCCCGACGCGGGATCTTCCAGAAATCCGGCAACGATCGGGCCGATTGAAATGCACGACGGCGCCAGGTGACCGCACGCCGAACTCATCCGCACCAGCGGAAATCCCCCGGCGGCCGCGACCTCCGTGGCCGGTATTGGGTTTACCATGTGATCTTCCAGCGAAACCAGAACCAGCATCTTGCACTTCCGGCTCTTCGCCCATTGCTCCAGCGTCACCCCCTTCTTTCCCGGCAGATCCAGCCCGATAATGGCCTCCCGCTGGCGAATTTGGTTCCACGCGTCTCCGCCGTCGGTCTGCGATTCTTTCTCCACTTGCGAAAGGAAATCGCCGAAGGCGCCAGGAGTTGTGTGCGCCACGCGGTACGCCGGCGTCGCCAGATTCATCGAATCGATTTCGTTCTCCAGTAGCGCGCCTTTGGTAATCCGGCGTTTGGGATGGCCCGAATTCCACGCCGGATCGGACTGCAGGGCGCTGATTTCCGCCGTCCACAACAGCTTGTCGTATGAAGTCGATTGCGGCGATCCCACTATCGGGATCGCCTCATCCATCAACTCCGGATACAGGTCCGTCCACGTGAAGGTCTGCATCCCGCCCATCGAGATGCCCATCACCGCCCGCAAGTGCGTCAGGTGAAACACTTCCGTCACCAGTCGGTGCTCCGATTCCACCATGTCCCCGATTGTGAATTTCGGAAATTTCCCCAGCCGCTGGCTCCGGCTGTTCGATGGCGAAGTGGACACGCCGTTCCCGATGGCGTCCACCAGAATCACAAAGTATTTGCTGGAATCCACCGTCTTGCCCGGTCCGATTTGGTCGAGCAAGTCCTTCGAAGCGCCGCCCAGCCAGCTCGGCCACAGGACCGCGTTCGACTTCTCCGCGTTCAAAGCGCCCAGGGTGCGATAGCCCAACCGGAAGTCGTGAATCACTTCCCCGCTCTGCAACTTCAGGTCTCCGAGCTCGGCAAACTGCAGCGCCCCATCCTGCGCCCGCGCGCTCCACGCGAAGCCGGCGAACAGCATTCCCAAAATCGCAATGTTGCCCCGCAGTGTGCTTCGTCTCACCGGAACATCCCTCCACGTTCGATTTAGTTTCAAAGTCTTCGCCGTTCGCCGGCCAGGCAAGCGGCTGACGGTCATTTCCACAACGCCAGCAGGCTGGCCAGCAGCGCCACAGGCATCGCCACCGCACCAACCTTCAAGAACTGCCGCGCGGAAATTTCCACTCCTTCGCGCCGCAGCGCGATCAACCACAGTATCGTCGCCAGCGAACCGGTGATCGAAAGATTCGGCCCCAGGTCCACGCCCACCAGCACGGCGTGCCCCAGCAGGCTTGACCCTCCCACGGACTGAATCGCCGCGCCGCTCATCAGCCCGACCGGAAGATTGTTCATCACGTTCGACAGCAATGCCACCAGGATCGCCACTCCGGCCTTGCCGGCCCACGCCCATCCGCCCGTCACCAGCCGGATCGCGCTGGCTCCCAGCGTTTCCAATCCCGCCGTCTGCAACGCACCCACAATCACAAAGAGGCCGGCCACCAGTGGCAGGATGGACCAGGAAACTCCCCGCGCCACGCGTAGCGGCATCGCCCGATTCGTGCATGTCACCGCGGCCAGCACCAGCGCCGCCGCCACACAAGTTGGCGCGCCCAGCGGAATCCCCACCGCTGAGCAAACCAGCAGCCCCGCCGCCGCTGCCAGCAATCCCCCCAACGTGATTCTCCCTCCTCGCGAGAGCGCCACTCTCTCGCCCGGCCCCTCCGCGGTTCCCCGCAACTCCCGCCGGAATATCCCGCGAAGGCAAAAGTAAGTAACCACAATGGCGGCCGCCGAAGGCAACGTGAAGATCTTCAGCCACGCGGAGAGCACCGGCAACTGCCTTCCAAAGACCACCAGATTCGCCGGATTCGAAATCGGGAAAACAAAGCTCGCGGCGTTTGCGACCAACGCGCAGGCAAACAGGTGCGGCCCCGCCGGGACGCGCGCCCGCCGCACCACCGCCAGCACCGCCGGCGTCAGCACCACCGCCGTCGCATCGTTTGAAAGCAGCGCCGTCACCACTATCCCCACGAAATACACCAGCCGGAACAATCGCAGTGGAGACGCGTCCGCGTGATCCGCCGCCAGGTGCGCCAGCCAGTCGAACACGCCTTCTTCGCGCGCCACCTCCGCCAGAATCATCATGCCAGCGAGGAAAAGGTACACGTCCAGCCCCTCGCGCACCGCGTGACCCGCGTTCGTGAGTGAAATCAGGCGCGTGGCCAGCAGCAGCGCCGCTCCGCCGCACACCCAGTACGCCTCCGCGATCCCGCGAGGCCGCACCAGCATCAACGCAATGCTGCCAATGGAGATGGTCCAGATGAGGATCGGGATGGTTTGAGCCATGGGGCAAGGCGAGACCTTGCGATGCTCCTTCGACGCCGCAGCAGTGGCTTGCGCTAGGTGAAACGGTGACCCTTGGATGATTCGGGCGGTGGAAGCGTCAGGGGGAATCTGGAGCCAATAGTGGAAGTTGCACCCACGGCCTGCCGATTGCCCAGCGGCTATTTTATGCTATCTTTTGAGCCGGAATCCTTGGAACTTTCTTCTACGTTTCGGGTAACTATACACAGCGAGAGGTTCGCCCGTCATGCCCGAAGCGCTCGATGGTCTCGATTTGAACATGCTGGCTATTCGTTGCCGAAAGGTCCTGGAGGCTCCGGACATCGATCCTGGAATCGCGGCCGAAGCAAGAATACTTTTCCAGGAGTGGTCTGCCCTGCTGAGGACGCCCACTGTCGAAGCGGGAGCCCGCGAGGCATTGGGCGGGCGCATGACGCGTTTCTTGGCCCGCACCAAGACCGGGTAGTGCCCTGCGGCAAGGGGAAGCCTTGCAATGTTCCTTCGAAATCTTAAGAATGATTTGAACTAAGTGGATCGGTCATTCTTGGATGAGGCGGACGGTGGAAGTGCGGGAGCACCCGCTTCGTGGCCCAGTCTTCCACGCCGCTTGAAGGTGCCTGGAAATATGGAAAATATGGGGACAGAAATAGGGGGACAGGCGGGAGGTTCACTCGATTTTGCCGTGTAAATCAAGAACCATCCGAGAACGTTCCGTCTGCCCCCAGGTTTTCCGCGTTGTGCCTTGATGTGCGGTTGCCTCATGTCACTTGATTCGAGCACACAAGTGTGACACCTGCATCCGCCAAGGCGGATACTAGGAGCCCACCTTCTTCACCGCCGGAGTTTTCCACGAACCGTCCAGAATCGTTGGGTCGGTCGTCTTGGGCCAATACAAACGCATCATCAGGACGAAGTCGTCCTTCGGCGCTGGCAACCAATTCGATTCTTTCGCCTTGCCCGGCGAATCCGCTTGTATATAGATGTCTGTTGAGCCATCGGCATTTGTGATGAATTTGTTGCGTTGGCTTACGTTATAGCGGTTGAGCGGGTTATCCACAAAAAAATACTTTGCGTTGTACATGGTGACGGACCAGAAACCATCCACGGGCGGCATCTTACCTTTGTCGAAGTGCAACACATACTTGTTTGCGCCGTTGTATTTCGAGACGATTTCAGGACCTTCGGAAACGGGGTAGATAGCATCCTCAGGCCGATTCGCGCCCAGCCCATACCAGGTAACCGTCGCCCGCTGAATGTAGTTCGTGCCATAGATCCCGGCCTTGGTAGAAAAGGACCATCCATTCTCAACTTTCATATCTCCTGCGACGATGCCCTCTTTCATCCATGCCGCTATCTTTTCCTGTGCTGCCTTGGGAGCTTTCGCAATTCCCGCGGCTACACCTGTTTCGAGCTTTGCAGAGTCAAAATCCTGTCCGGGCACGATGCCGATTTTCGCCAGCTTCGCAACCATCGGTGCATCCTCTGCCGATGGCGGGTTCGTCTTCCATAACTGGGCGAAAAGTTTGAAGTACGACGCGCCGTCCATCGCGTTCACTTGTTCTCGAACGGCAGTTTTTGAGTCGATGGACGAATCCACTGTACCGGGCGTCGGCGTGTACGGCTTGCCGTAAGAAGACAGCGGAACAGCGGCCATTTCGTCTTGTAGAGCATGAACCGCCTTGTAATCCTCCGGTGTGCCAGTGCAGTAGATGCGCCCCAGAAGCCAGACTATTCCGGTGGGCGATTTGTATTCTGTGACCCCCGCCGGGAGAATTCCGCTCCAGCCCGGCCCGGTGATCGCATACTTCTGTGCTGCCGTGCCCGTGGTTCGTTTGCCGGGTACCTGGAAAACATCGGTCCAGCCATCCAGCATCGGGAACAATGCGTAGCGCCCCTTCAGGTCTGGGATGCTGATGACCCACGGTTCTTTGGATACGTCCAGCCAAACCACGGTGTAGAGCGTGTCCGCATTCGGTGCGGTCACAGTGGTAAATGAGGCGTTTGGATACTCGCGCAGCCTGGCAAACTGGCCCATGGGTGCGAAATTTCCGGCTGGTGCGGCCACATTTGTGGAAACACGCCGGGTCAACTCCATCGTCACTAGAGGATAGGCGTAGATGTATGCATCTTTGGCGGTTTCAAAGGACTCCAATTCCTTCGCATCCTCCGTCACCTTTGAATTCGGACCGCAACCTGCAATTAGACAGGCAAAAAGAGCCGTCGCGCTCCATAACTTTCTGCGCATAAGTCCTCCAATACAGTTTCGCGTCGGAACAAGTCGATGAATGATGGCAGTGCGGATTCTGCAATTTCCAGACTGGCCACGCCATTGTCAAAAGTGACAAGATGCTGCTTAGCGCTTACGGGAAACATAGGGATTAGCCCCCGCAAACGATCTCCCTCACCTTATGCATCCTACGATTCCGTGATGCCCTCCCGTCGGCGGGTGGAGCACCCTTTGAAACAGCGAAGTGAGGAGAGGGTGCCGGCGGGTGGAGCACCCTTTGAAGCAGCGAAGTGAGGAGAGGGTGCCGCACCCTTTGGTTTTCAAGGGTGCGGATTTTCTCTTGGGTCGGTCCTTTTTCTGATCGAATCGATCTCGATTAGTCCGCGCTCTCCTTTCGCGTAATGCGACCAACTGCTCCACGGCCAATCCTGCGGATGCAGGACCAGCTTCCGAGCCACCGGGTTTCGGTGCATGTAAATCAGTTTTTCCCGCACCTTCTTTTCGCTCCATACATTGAAGTCGTAAAATCGCCGCTGCCAGAACGCGAGCGATTTCTCCTCGGCCGAGGCAAAAGGAAGCCGCAGCTGTTTTGACGAACCAATTCTCTTTCCGCGCAAAGCGCGCGACACTCTCTGTTTCAGAACCTGCAGAACTTTCGAGGGATTGCCCGTGCCGGGTTCGCCGATCAGCAAGTGCACATGCTCGGGCATGACGACGTAACCAATCAGGGCAAAGGCGTAGCGCAAGCGTACCTCGTCGAGGATGCGAACAAAGCGATTTCTGGCACGGGCCGTTCCCAGAAAAGGGCGGCGCCGGTAACAGCTGAAGGTGACAAAATGCAGATCCCTGCGTCCGTAAAACCGCTTCAGCGGATGACGAATGGACTTCATGGGAAGAAAAGTCAAAATCCGCACCCTTGCAAAACAAAGGGTGCGGCACCCTCGCTGGCAACGTAGTATCTCTACGAGAAGCTGTCAAATGTTTTACTTCGCACATGCAGCTCAACCAGGTGGATTCTCTGCTCCACCCGCCACCCTCGCTGGCAACGTAGTATCTCTACGAGAAGCTGTCAAATGTTATACTTCGCACATGCAGCTCAACCAGGTCGATTCTCTGCTCCACCCGCCCCTTTCCAGATTTCTTTCGAGGGTCCCACGAATTCTGGGGTACCAGTGCTTTTTACTGCTCCCGCTTTGCGTGCTCGCCTCAGGACAGGCAATATACAGTTCCAGCCAACAAGTACAGGAAATCATTAATAAATCTAAAACACTTCGAGAACTGCTCCATGAAATTAAGTCTTACGGGTATGTTGACATCCCGATAATCCAAGATTTGTCCTTTACGGGTGCAGCTCAAGGTTTTTCAAGCCCTAAATCTACGCCGAAAGGGCCCGTGTATGTGGTTCATGTATCCACAGGTTCTGATGATTTTGTGGGAAATGTTATTGCTCATGAGCTTCTTCATGCCTCTCTTCGTCATGAAGGCTTCTATTCTGCTCCTGCGTCGATAGTGCACGGCACCGAGTTAAATGCGAAGGACCTTAAAGCGATGGAGTATGCCGCGACGAAACTGGTCAACTGCTATCAAGATGCCGAAATCAATCGCAGAATGTTGAAGTTGCGGCTTAGACCACAATTGCTGGAGGATGATAACAAGGCCGCTTTGATTGCCGAAGCAAATTCAGTTCCGCGTGCACCCATCTACAAGCGACTTATCGCTCTCGACATGTACTGTGTATCAATTCAGCCAAATTTCGGGATGGAGGAAATCTACTTCGCGTTCAAATCGTGGTATCCCGAACTTTCTCAGGAAGTTCGAGCACTTACAAATGTTGTAGGCCAAGAACCATGCGACACCGGAAAATCGTGTTTCACAAAGATGATTAAGCTACGGAAAGCAATTAGTCTCGAAGATCAAATAAAATTTATAAGTCCTCTGACACTTCGAAGGGAGTGACTGAGGGGCGGGTGGAGCACCCTTTGAAGCAGCGAAGTGAGGAGAGGGTGCAGCGAAGTGAGGAGAGGGTGCCGCACCCTTTGGTTTTCAAGGGTGCGGATTTTCTCTTGGCTTGGTCCTTTTGATCGAATCGGCCGCGATCAAAAATAGGTGGGCAGACGGAAAGTTCACTCGATTTTGCCGTGTAAATCAAGAATCAGTAGCAGGCGATCCGTCCGTCCCCGAGTTTCGGGAAGGTTTTAAGGGTGCGCCACCCGCCAGATCTGGGGGGGGCAAAATCTGGAGCCGAGAGTGGGAGTTGAACCCACGACCTGCCGATTACGAATCGGCTGCTCTACCACTGAGCTACCTCGGCCCTCTTTATTCACGATAGCATCCGCTGAAAATCACTGTCAATTCGCAGCGTTGCAGCGTGTGCGCATGCACTTCACCGGGAAAACGGCAACATGGCCCAGCCGATCCCGATGCCGATCACCAGAAACAGGATCAGTGTCCACAGGATGTATCGGATGCGGTCTTTCGGGCGGCGGCGTCCCAGAAACCCGAACGCCACCGAAATCACCACCGAAAACAGAAGGAATGCCTGAAAGTGGGTAAGCTGCAGCGACGGCAAATCGCTCACGCCTTCCGCCCCCGCGCGGCCTCGTAGGCGTGCAGCGCCGCCAGCAGGTTCAGCACGCCCGCCGTGGCCAACAGGCGCGTGCCGTAATCGCCATCGGCGTGGGAAACGTCGGAGCCGTCCGGCTCCATCGTGCGCGCCACGGCATAGAAGCCTCCGGTGCCCAGGTCCGCCGCGAAGCCCAGCGTGTCAAAGGCATCGCTGCCGTCGCGCGTAAAAACATTGCCCTTCATCGCCGCGCCCGCGCACGCCAGAATGCCCACGGCCAGGAACACCACAATCGCGCGGCCCCACATGCGCTGCAGCACGTGGCCCATTCCCGGCAGCAACCATCCCGCCGCGCCGTAAAGCAGCGCGCGCGTCTCGCGCGACATTCCTTCGTCAACGGCGTGCTCGGGCGCGCTTTGCCCCGGCTCGCTGGAAGGCGCCGTGCTTTCGGCTTGCAATGGGATTTGCGGCTGTTCGTCCATCGTCTTTACAGAGTAAAGGAACTACGCCAGCAGGGGAAGGATTTCGTTCTGCACCGCTCCCGTGACGCGGGCCTCATGTTCGTCAATGTAAACGTCCACTTCACTGCGGATGCCGAACTCCGGCAGATAAATTCCCGGCTCGACGGAATTGCACGTCGCCGGAATCAGATGCCGCGCGTCGTGCGTTTCCAGCCCGTCCATGTTGACGCCGTTGCCGTGAACCGTCTGCCCGATGTTGTGGCCCGTGCGATGGAAAAAATATTTGCCGTAGCCGGCTTTCTCGATCACGCGCCGCGCGGCCTGGTCCACCTGCCAGCCTTCGAGAGGCTTCCCGGCCTTGACGTGCTTCTGGATCAGCTCGACGGCTTTGTCGCGCGCCTCACGCACCACGCGAAACACTTTCGCGTATTTCTCGGGAACGGCCGCGCCCAGGTAGCCGACCCACGTGATGTCGTAATAGACGCTGCCGGGCTTCTTCTGCTTGCCCCACACGTCCAGCAGCAGCAAATCTCCCTCGCGGATCTGCGCCGAACCTTCGCGCGCCGGCCCGTAGTGCGGATCGCTGGCGTTCTGGTTCACCGCCACGTCCGGCCCTTCCTCGGTTGCAATTCCCGCCTCGTCAAACCGCCCACGAATCCACTGCTGTAACTCGTATTCCGTCAAAGCTTTCTTCTCGCGCACGGACTGTGCCGCCAGCGCGAACGCGCCTTTTACGATTTTGTCGATGGCGCGACCCGCGGCCAGATGCGACTCGAGCTGCTCGCGGCTCCAGCACGCTTCGTATTTCTGCACCAGGTCCGCCGAAGTCGTCACCTTCACGCCGGTGCTGCGCACCAGTTCGATCGTTCCCGCATCCACCATGGCCACGTACGGAATCGCGTTCTTCGGCGAATATTGCATCGCCACCTTCTTCGCGCGCCCCAGCATCTTTTTCAGGTTGCCGCGAAGTTGCTCCTGCGCCGAATAATAAATCGTGTCGCCGGGCACCGCCGCCAGCGCCTGCGCTTCAATCTTGTGCACCAGCTTTTTCGGCGTCCCTTTCGTGGGAACGAAGTAAAACCACCGCCGCGTCCGCATGCCCTCGGGGAGTTGCAGGATGCGGTTGCCGATCGGGTCGCGACCGCGAAAATCGTAAAACAGCCAGCCGTCCACCTTCGCCGCCCGCAGATCCTTCTGAATCGCTTCAATGTTCGCACTCATGATTTGCTCTTCCGCCCGTCGCGTGTGGATTACTATTCATCCCAGGGATGGTAGCGCCCGCTTCCAGTTCATCCTGGAAGGGCCGGCAAGCATGTTTGCGGCAGGCGCGGCAGCCCGGCCCGCGCGGCAATCCTCAAAACGCATCTCCCAATCATCTTGGCTACGCTTCTTCCCGCAGCAACTCCAGAATCTGTTGCCGCGTGACGCCGCGAATCTCCACGCGCTTGTTTCTGCCGTGCTCGCCGCTCTGGATTCTAACAGCCGATTTTGGCGTTTTCAAAAGATCGGAGAGGAATTCCACCAGCGCCTCGTTGGCGCGATTTTCCACCGGCGGCGCGCACAACCGGATCTTCAGCGCGCCCTCCATCGCGCCGGCGATGGCGTCCTTGCTGGCGCGCGGCTGCACGCGCACGGGAAAGCTTATCGTGCCGCGCAGACGGTCCTCGGAAATGTCCAGAAAGCTCATCGCTTACCAGGCGCGCAGATATTGCACCGGCGGGGTGATCTTCGCGCCCAATTCCTGCGCCGCGCGCCGCGGCCAGTACGGATCGCGCAACAGCTCGCGCGCCAGAAAAACCATGTCCGCCTGACCCGTGGACAGAATCGTTTCCACCTGCGCCGGGTCGGTCAGCATGCCCACCGCGCCCATTGCGATCCCCGCATCGCGCCGAATCGCCTCCGCGAATTTCACCTGATAGCCGGGCCCAAGTGGAATTTGCACGCCGGGCACCAGCCCGCCGCTCGAAACGTCAATCAAGTCCACGCCAATCGCCCTGAAGCGCTTGCACAATTCGATGCTTTGCGCCAGGTCCCAGCCGCCTTCCTTCCAATCCGTGGCTGAGATGCGCACGAACACCGGCCACTTCGCCGGCCAGGTTTCCCGCACGGCCTGCGCCACGCGCAGAGGAAACCGCATGCGATTCTCCAGGCTGCCGCCGTATTCGTCGGTGCGCAGATTCGAAAGCGGGGAGAGGAATTCGTGCGCCAGGTAACCGTGCGCCGCGTGCATTTCCACCACCTGAAACCCCGCCGCCAGCGCGCGTCGTGCCGCCGCCCGAAAATCTTCGACGATCTGGTCCATCTCCGGGATCGTCAGCGCCCGGGGTTCCGCATAGTTTGCATCGAAGGCCACGGCGCTCGGCGCCACCGGCACCCAGCCGCCGTCGTCAACCGCAACCTTGCTCCCACCTTTCCACGGCACGGCCGTGCTGGCCTTCCGGCCTGCGTGCGCCAGTTGCATCCCCGGCACCGCGCCCTGCCCGCGAATAAACTCCGCGATCGGTTTCCACGATTCGATGTGCGCATCGAGGTAAATTCCCGTGTCCGCCGGGGAAATGCGGCCGATCGCCTGCACCGCCGTCGCTTCCGTAATCACAATTCCCGCGCCGCCAACGGCGCGGCTTCCCAAATGCACCATGTGCCAGGGGCCCGGATGCCCGTCCTTCGCCGAATACTCGCACATGGGCGAAACCCCGATCCGGTTTTTCAATTCCAGTTCTCGCAATTTCAGCGGCGCAAACAGCGTCATATTTTCTCCAGGGATCCTTTGAAACCACCGTGATTCGATTCACGCCGGCTTAGCGCGGGTACCAAAAATGCCCGTGCCCACGCGGACTTCCGTCGCGCCTTCCTGAATCGCCGCAGCAAAGTCGTGCGACATCCCCATGGACAGCACCGGCAACCGCATCCCCAGCCGCGATTCCAGCGCTTCCTTATGCTCGCGCAGCGCGGCAAAAAACGGGCGCACGTCGTCCGGATTCTCGCGAAACGGCGGAATGCACATCAGCCCGGCCAGCTGCAAATGCGCGCATCCGGCGACACGCTCCGCCAGTTCCGGCAAATCCGTTTCTCCCACGCCGCTCTTCGACTCTTCCCCGCCCAGATGAACTTCAATTAATACGCGCAACGTATCCTTGGTGCCTTTTTCCGCCTGCGCCCGTTCCAGGCGCTGCGCCAGTGACCAGTCGTCCACCGAGTCAATTGAATGGAACGCCTTTGCCGCGCGAGCCGCCTTGTTGCTCTGCAGATTACCGATCAAATGCCAAGTCCCGCCCAGATCCGTCAACGCAGGTAACTTCCCCTCCCACTCCTGCACGCGGTTTTCCCCGAAATGCCGCAATCCCGCCGCATACGCTTCGCGCACCGCCTCCGCCGGTTGCGTCTTGGAAACGCCGATCAGCTCAATCTCCTCCGGACTTCGCCCGGCAAGCTGCGCCGCCGCGGCAATTTGCTCCCGCACGCGCGCGAGATTGCCTTTGATACTGGAAGTTGCGTTCATGGACGGTTCGATAAAATCCTAACACGCCCGCCGCCCGCACCCGCGAACCGATGTACCAGTTCACGCAAACCATCCTCCCATTGCGGGCGTTTCCATGAGCCGCTACACTATTTCCGCTGGTGGCCTGCCCCCACAGTTCGAAAACACATGCCGACACGCGGATTGCTGATCGCTATCGAAGGTATTGACGGTAGCGGAAAACACACTCAGGCAAAACTCCTCGAACATTCCCTTCAGGGCCTCGGGCACACGGTCTATTCCACGGGCTTTCCTCAATACGAATCCTGGTTTGGCAACATGGTCGGCAAATTCCTCAATGGCGATTTCGGCCCGCTGGAAAGCGTCGATCCGCGTTTCACGGCGCTCCTCTATGCGGGAGACCGCTTCGAAGCCAAGTTGCGCCTCGAAGCCGAGCTTAGCTCCGGCAAGATCGTTCTTATCGATCGCTACATCGGCTCGAATCTCGCCCACCAGGTAGCCCGGGCGGCGCCGGAAAAGCGCGCGGAATTTCTCCGCTGGATCGAGCATCTCGAATACACCATCTACGGCCTGCCACGCGAAAATATGATCCTTTATTTGCGCGTGCCTCCCAGCCAGGCGCAAAAACTTATCGGCAGTAAGTCCGAACGAAGCTACACCTCCGCGAAGCACGACATCCTGGAAAAGGACCTGCGCCATCTCGAGGACGCCGCAGAAATGTACGACATGCTCTCGCGCAGCCGGCCCTGGGCCACGATTCAGTGCTACGACGCCCAGAGCAACAATCTGCGTCTGCCCGAGGATATCGCTCTCGAATGCCTCCAGGCGGTAAAATCGCTTCTCGATACCTGGCAAAAGAGTTGAGCGATGGGGTTCTCTGAATTTCTCGGCAATGAAGCCATGATCGCCGCCTTGCGTGGCGCCCTGCGGTCGGAACGCGTCCCGCACGCGATGCTCTTCACCGGGCCTCGCGGCATCGGGAAATTCACCCTCGCTCGCATGTTCGCACAGGCCGCCAATTGCGAGCGCTTGAAGGATGATTTCTGTGGAGAATGCGCAACCTGCCTGCGCATTTCGCAGCTTGCCAACGTGCCTGGCCTGATCACCCAGGGCCTCGCTGAACGCGGCGAAAGCGCGGACGCCGCCACCGTCGAGCGCATGCCTTTGATCCTGCAGAGTCATCCGGACGTCTGGGTGCTGGTGCCCGATCCGGTGCGCCTGAAAAGCCCGGTTGCGCGCCCGGTGCTGCGCATCGGCCAGCTACGCGCCGTGCAGCGCGCCGCTTACTTTCAGCCCATGGGCCGCCGCCGCGTATTCATCCTCGACGGCGCGGAAACCATGCGCACCGACGTCTCCAATGTTTTCCTGAAAATTCTCGAAGAGCCACCGGGTTCCGCCACGTTGATCCTGACGGCGCCCTCGCCGTTCAACCTATTGCCGACCATCGTCTCGCGCTGCATGCAGTTCCACTTCGCACCTTTGCCGCAGGAGGAAGTCGAACGCATCCTGAAAGCCCAGGGAACCCGGAAGCCCGCGGAGATCAAGCTCGCTGCGCAACTCTCCGAAGGCAGCCCTGGCCTGGCCTCCGAGATCAACGTCGAAGCCGTGGCCGAGCGCCGCCGCGCACTTCTGCGCATCCTTGAGCGCGCCGCCCGCGGTTCGGGCTTCTCCCAACTCTTCGCCGACACCGGCCAACTCGCCAAAGACCGCGAATCCTCCTTCGAAGACCTTCTGGCCGACCTTTACGGGCTGCTTTCCGACTTGCTGGAGTTGACCGCCGGCCTGAAATCTCCGCAACTCCGCAATCCAAATCTCTCGAAAGAGCTCGAGATACTTGGCCATGCCGTCGATTCCGCCTGGGTTATGCGCGCCATCACCGGGGTGGACGAACTGGCCGCCGGCGCGCGCCGGAATCTCAACCGTCAGCTGGGCCTCGATGCCCTGGCTACCTCCCTAATGCCCTCTCCGGCGCCCGCGGCGACCCGATCCTGATTTTTTACCTTTATTTTTGTAGCAGCGGCATAATAGACGAAACCCAAATCCCGCCCCTTGCATCACAAGACTAGGAAACCTCTCAACTTAGCGAAGGAGCAGTCATGGTGAATCGCCGCATGTACCGTCCCGGCTTTGCGGAAATGAAGGAGCCGGCTTCGCCTCGCCCAAATCACGGAAACAACGGGCCCGTACCCAGCAAAAAGCCCGCGCCGCCCGAAGTCACCCACGCCGAGAATTTTTATTGGGTCAAGCAAATGCAGAGCCGCACGCCGATGATCATCGTGCTCTCCAGCGGAGAGGAACTCCGTGGCACGGTGGAATGGTACGACCGCGACTGCATCAAGCTCACACGCAACGGCGAGCCCAACCTGATGGTCTTCAAGCGCTACATCAAATACGTCCATAAGGACGGCGAAGACTCCGCCCAGGGCGGCGACGAGTAACTCGCCCAGCATCGGCCTCCTGGTAGCGCCGCCATCTTGGCGGCAGAGAACTGCTAGCGCAATACGTGCCCTCTCGCCGCGGTGAACGTCAAGAGCGCCTTCGCCGCCATCGAGCCCTTCTCCGTGAAAATTTCGCACTCGGTAACTATAAAATTGCGGCCCTTTCGCAGCACCCGCGCGTCCGCTTTCACGCGTCCCCCCGGCACCGGCTCCATATAATTGATCTTGAATTCCAGCGTGGCCAATTCCACGCCTTTCGGAATCACCGTGTATGCCGCAATCGCCGCCGTGGTATCCGCCAGCGCCGCCAGGATCCCCCCATGCACCACGCCATGGATCTGTTTGTGCCGTGGACGCACGTCCAGCCGAAAAATCGCCCGTCCATCGTGGACGCTCTCCACTTGGAAGCCCAGTAACTCCGACGACCGGCTCTCCTTCATGCGCCTGCGTACGAGTTCCGTAACCTTTTTCTCCTCGGCCTTCATTTTGCGTCTCATCCCTCTCGCCTCTCCTACTCCGCCGTCACCCCGCCATCCACGGGAATCACCGTGCCCGTCATCCAGGAGGATTCATCGGAGGCCAGGAACACCACGATTCCGGCAATATCTCCCGGCTTCCCGAAGCGCCCAAGCGGAATCGAAGCCAGCCGGCTGTCGCGGATTTTGCGCGCTGCCTCCGTCTCGGCAAAAAACATTTCCGTCATGGCGGACTCTACAATCGAGGGGCATACGCAATTCACGCGGACATGGTCGCCGGCGTGGTCCAGCGCCATGGCCTTGGTCAGCATCGTCACGCCCCCTTTGGAAGCGCAATAGGCGGCACGGTCCCGAATCGCCGCGATGCCCAGCACCGAACCTATATTAATGATCGAGCCGCCTCCCGCCCGCCGCATCGCCGGCAGCACCGCGCGGGACATCAGAAATGGCCCCTTTACATTCGTCGCCATCAGCCGGTCCCAGTCCGCTTCGGAAATCGTCTCCACGGTCGAAACGCTCAGTGTGCCGGCATTATTGACGAGGACGTTCACACTCCCGAAGCAATCTTCGGCTGTTTTCACCAGGCGCTCCGTATCCTCGGCCCGGGTCACGTCACACTCTACAGCCACCGCTTCCCCGCCTTGCTGTTTCAAAAGGGACAGGGTCTCTTCCAACTTTTCGCGGCGCCGCCCGCCCACTGCCACCTTTGCGCCTTCCCTGGCAAACTCCACGGCGATGGCCTGGCCAATTCCCGTCCCACCGCCCGTGATGACCGCCACTTTCCCTGCCAGCCGTGTCACGATATCCCTTCCCTCTGCGTCTAATCGGTGTACCATGCCGCGGGAAACATAGTACGCCACTTTGACGGAGCGATTGGTTCACAGGTCACCCATGCGCATTGGCATCACAGGCTACCCCACCTACGGCGGCTCCGGCGTTGTCGCCACCGAACTCGGCCAGGAACTTGCTGCCCGTGGCCATGACGTTCATTTCATCACCTACGCCCCGCCGATCCGCATGAACCCGAACGACCCCCGCGTCCACTTTCACCAGGCCCAGGTCGTGCAGTACCCCCTCTTTGACCACTCTCCCTATACGCTTTCCCTCGCGGTCAAAATGCTGGAGGTTTTCGAAAAGGAAGCTCTGGACATTCTCCACGTGCATTACGCCATCCCGCACTCGGTCAGCGCGTTCCTCGCCCGGCAGATGTTTGCGCCGCGCCGCCTGCCGTTTATCACCACCTTGCACGGCACGGACATTACTCTCGTCGGCAACAACCCGAACTTTCTGCCGATCACGCGCTACTCGATCGAACAGAGCGACGGTGTCACTTCCATTTCGCGCTACCTGCTTCGACAGACGGTGCAGGAATTCGGTATCAAGCGCCCCATCGAAGTCATCCCTAATTTCGTCAATTGTGATCTCTATGTTCGCAAGCCGAACCCTGCGCTGCGTGCCGAGTGGGCGCCCGAGGGCCAGCCCATCGTGATGCACCTCTCGAACTTCCGTCCGGTCAAGCGCATTCTCGACGCCATCGAGATTTTTGCGTTATTGCGCGAAAAAATGCCGGCAAAGCTCGTGATGATCGGCGACGGCCCCGATCGCGCCCCCGCCGAAGCGCTTGCGAAAACGCGCGGCATCGAAAAAGATGTTTTGTTCTTGGGCAAGCAGAATGGCATCAAGGAAAAGCTCGGGCAGGCCGATTTATTTCTGCTGCCTTCGCAGCTCGAATCATTTGGGCTGGCAGCGCTTGAGGCCATGGCCTGTGAAGTCCCGGTAATCGCCACGAACGTCGGCGGTGTCCCCGAGGTCGTCGACCACGGCGTGGACGGCTATCTCGTCGAACCCGGCGATGTGAAATCTGCCGCCAACTACGCCATCGAACTCCTCTCGCGCCCTGATCGCGGCCGCAAAATGGGCCAACTCGCCCGCGTCCACGCCAAAAAGAAATTCTGCGCCAACGACGTTATCCCCATGTACGAGCGCTACTACGAGCAAGTCCTCGAGAGCGCCTATTCCGCCAAAGCCGCCCGCGGGTCGCTTGTGTAGGCGCGGCAATCACGCTGACGCATTCGTAGCGGCCGCCTTCTGAGGCGGGCGCAGTTTCCACTGCACCGTAATATTCCAATTCGAACTCTTACTTGAGGGGTGGCTGTGCCAACGCGCATCGCGCCGCCGCGCAACTCCGTTGTGCGGCCACCCAGCCATAGCCCGCGTGCAGCAATTTCATCATGCCGGGAACTTTTGAGAGCCACGCCACCGGCTGACCCCACCAGATCTCGCGCGCGACGGCTATAACCGCGTCGGCTCCGCCCGATACAACGCCAACCGAAGAGAGAAACTTCAATTCCTTGAGAAGCTCCTCGGTCGAAACTCCCAGCAACGCTCCCACACGAGGATCCTGCAGCGGAGCCACGGCCATCCCGCGCCGCGCCAGGCTCGGGGCGATCCATCGCGCCAGCCGCGTGCAGAAGCCGCATTCGGCGTCGAAAAACAGCCACCCACGCGCATGCCGCCCCTTGCCGTCCGTATATTCATCCGCCAGCGAAATCATTACCGGCCTCACTTCTTCTCTGCGAAACTTATTGCCCTCAGCGCCTCTGCGTTATCTTTTCCCCTGCTCTAGCCAGCCTTTTTCTTCTCACCACCGAATAGCGTAACCACCTTGCCGCGCAATTTCCCGACGCCCTTCAACGCGCCCACCGGCATCCGCAGCACCTCGTCGAACAATCCGCTCATTACCGTCAGGAATTCCAGCATGCTCTCCAGCCGCTCCCGCGTATACGCTTCCGCAGCCGGCCCATTCTTCAACTCGCGCACGCACTCGGCCAGCACGCGCAGCGTGGGATCGATCTCGCGCCGCTTGCGCTCCTCGGACACGGTGCGAAAAATCTCCCAGACGTCCTTGGTGGACTCGAAATGGTCGCGGCGGTCGCCCAGCACATGCACCAGGTGGACAATGCCCCAGCCCTGCAATTCGCGCAGGCTGGTGCTCACGTTCGACCGTGCCACCGAAAGGGTCTTCGAAATCTCGTCGGCCGGCACCGGCTTCGGGGACAGGAACAGTAACGCATGAACCTGGGCCACGGTGCGGTTGATGCCCCACTTGGTGCCCATCTCGCCCCAGTGCAGGATGAATTTCTGTTCTACGGGCGTGAGCGATGCTGCAGGTGTATCTGTTATTTCTGTCATAACTGAAAATACTGTAGATGCACACCCGGTGTCAACAGGTTTTTCTCCCCTTCCCTGGGCTCCTATTTTCGATTATTCGCGGCTTCCCGCGGTCGCGCGCCCTTCACCTTTATTTCGTCACTTCCTCACTTCGCTTAGAATACGCTCACTTCCGGAATCGCTGGCGCGAGTTCCGGCACTTCGATGCGGATGGTGGTTCCCTGCCCTTCGTGGCTTTCGATTTCCAGATGAAAATCCTCGCCATAGAGCACGCGCAGCCGTTCCCGCACGTTGCTCAGGCCGATACCCTCCACGTACACGTGAGGCATTTTTTCTTCGGAGATGCCCACGCCGTTGTCGGCAATTTCGATGACTAGCCGGCCCTTGCTGGTCCGCGTGCGCAACAGGATGCGCCCGCCTTCAAGCTTCGGCGCCAGGCCGTGTTTCAGGCTGTTTTCCACCATCGGCTGCAAAAGCATGCTGGGGATAAACGTTTCCAGCGTGCTCTCGTCAATTTCTTTCACGATGTCCAGGTTGTCATCGCCAAAGCGCGCCACTTCGATGTCCAGATAATCGTCAATGAAGGAAAGTTCCTCGCGGAGTGGCACGAACGTTTCGTGCTTGCGCAGCAGCCGCCGCAGGATGTTGCTGAGTTTCAACACCACTTCGCGCGCCGTGTCCGGAGCGATGCGGATCAACGCCGAAACCGTGTTCAAGGTGTTAAAGAGGAAGTGCGGATTGATTTGGCTCGAAAGCGCGTCCATCCTGGCGCGCAAAAGCAACTGCTGGTGGCGCTCCAGGTTCATTTCGATGCGCGTGTTGTTCCAGATTTTCAGTGGCGCCGCCACGGCCATCAGCGTCGCGATCACCACCAGGCACAGCTGCCAGTTCCACATCGGATCGATCGCGAACAGCCACTTCGGCTTGGTCGCCAGCACCAACGCCACGCGGCCCATTTCCAAGCCGATGCAGGTCAGCAGCGGCAGCATTTCCCACATGATCTCCGCGTTGGTGACCATGCGCATCAGCGCTTTGGGAATATTCAAAAACGTAAACGGCCCGAAGTTCCACAGCGTCTCTTTATCGGGAATGACCTGCCGAATCAGACCTCCCAGCAATCCAGCCGTGGCCGCCGCCGGCATGCCCAGCCACTCGTGCGCCATCAGCGCGGGAATGGTAATGATCGCTCCCCCGATTGGGCCCACCACGCGCCCGCCCAGCAAACCCATCAGGAACGCGCCCTCCAGGGACAAATCCGCGAACAGGTAATACGGACGCACCAGGCGCAACGTGACCCCGAGAATCAACGGCGGCGTCATGAACAGCATCAATTTTAGTTTCTGATCGGCGTCGCGCTCTTCCGTGAACAGCACACGGCGAAAGGTGCCCCAGCGCGCGAGCAGCGCGGCAAACGCCGCCGCCACGCCCACCTTCAGCAGCAGCGTGAGGAGAAGTTCCCGGATGGAAAGATTCAGGTTCATCAATCGGCCTGCTGAGACTTACGCTAGCCAAACGCCGTTCCATTGTAAAGAATCTTGGTGGAATGCCGCGGCTTCGTGTGCCCATGGCCCTCCCTGCTATACTGAACGTTTCCTATGACCCGAAAACCCGCGACGAACACAAAACGCAACACGAAGCCGTCAGCACCCCGCCGTGTCGCCACCGCGGAACTGCCCACGCGCTTCGGGCGCTTTACGATCTACGGCTTTCAGGGACGCGGCCCGCAGGAAGAGGCGGTCGCCCTGGTGCGCGGCAACCTGAAAGGACGCGTGGCGCCATTGGTGCGCGTCCACTCGCAATGCCTCACGGGCGACGTTCTCAACTCTCTGCGCTGCGATTGCCGCGCGCAGCTTGAGCTTTCGCTGAAGAAAATCGCCGCGGCGCCTTCCGGCATCCTGCTCTATCTCCCGCAGGAAGGCCGGGGCATCGGGCTGATGAATAAGCTGCGCGCCTATGAATTGCAGGACGGCGGCATGGACACGGTCGAGGCCAACGAATCGCTGGGCTTCGCCGCCGACGCCCGCGAATACGACTTTCCCGCAAACATTCTGAAGAAGCTGGGCGCCAGGCGCATCCGCCTGCTCTCCAACAATCCGGACAAAATCCGCCAACTGGAGTCCTCGGGGATCAAGGTCGTCGCCCGCGTGCCCTGCCAGCCGCGCCTCTCGAAAATTTCCCGCGCGTACTTGCAAGCCAAAAAGCACAAGATGGGCCATCTGCTGAGGGGTGTCTAGACCGCAGGCTAAAGTAGTCGGGAGAGCGCCGGGGCGCGACAAAATGTCGTCGCTCCCTCAATCGCGCATTGTACCGCCGCGCCGGTGCTACGTGTTCTTGTTCTAAAATCCCAGCGCTCACGCGTCTGGCTAGTAACCTTCGTGCCTCCGGCTTTGCCCTGCCAAAAGCCGGGTCCTGAACATACAGCGACCGCAAATAAAAATGCGGCCAATCGTCGGCCGCCTCTCGCTTTTTCTTTACCTAATTACTTCGTTGCTTCATTGCTCCCCTCTTTTATCCTCCTCCCACAAATTGCACGATCTCAAACCGGTCTCCCGCCGCCACGCGCGTCTCGTCCCATTTCGCCTTGGGCAATATCTCCAGGTTGTATTCAACGGCCACGCGCCCGGGATGGAGTCCCAACTGATCGAGCAGCTCGCGCACCGTCATCCCTGCGCGCAGACTCTTGCGCTCCCCGTTCACTTGCACTTGAATCGGATCGGCCACATTCATTGCTAGGTTACCGGCACGCGCGGCTTCGCCCGCAAAGCATACCGCAACGGAGCGCATCCGTTCGAGCCCTCCAGCCGAATCACCAGCGCCGCCTCGCCTCCTGCCAGTTTTGGCATAGCAAAGGTGATTGTGGCGCGGCCGGTCTGTCCGGTCTTGCCGGCATGCGGTTGCGGCGCGGCGCTGCCTTCAATTTCCGCGATCACTCCGACGTCCGGCACAGGCCCTCCAGCTTCGTCCTGCACCGCCACGTGGAGCGTCGCCTGCTTGCCCACCAGCCAGCTCCGCGCATTCAGCAGCGCGATCCCCAGTTTTGCGGACTTCTCTTCGGGCGGAGTGGCAGTTGGCTTCGCCGGCGGCGGCGCAGGCTCCTTCGCGTCTCCCGCGTTCTTCATCGCCTCCGTGCTGGGCGGCACGGTCAGCGCCAGTTCGCCGTTGCCGATCTCTTCCAGCACCGTGCGGTGCTGCTCGTCCACCCGCATCTTCAGCGCCTGCAGGCTGTCTTCATTCAGCGGCAGCAGGTCCAGATAATTGTTCGTCCGCCGGTGCATCACGCGGCCCTGAAAATAGACGGTTGTATCAATCAAGGCGTGGGTTTCCCCGCGGTCCTCGGTCTGCACGTGAAACGTGTGCGCGCCGGACTTGATATTGCTGTTGTGCCCGAAAACCATGCGCATCGCCAGTTTGGCTTAGCTCCCTCTCCGCCGGGTACGCCACGCGCGGCGCCAAATTATTTTCGCGGAAGATTTGACCGCGTGGCATCCCAATCGTTATTATAGCGCCTTGACTATGAGTCCCACCGGCCTGCAAGCGTACCTTCCGCTAGTAATACACCTGCTGGTGGCGGCGTTTCTTGCCGGCATGCTCATCACCCTTTCCACCGTGGTGGGATGGAGACGTCCCAACAAGGCCAAGCAGCAACCGTATGAGTGTGGAATTACGCCCACGGGAGACGCGCGCGAGCCGTTTTCCGTAAAGTTCTACCTGGTTGCGATGGTGTTCATTCTGTTCGACGTCGAGGCCATCTTCCTGTACCCTTGGGCATTCATTTTCAAGGATTTGGTGCGCAACGTCGCAACGCGGTGGTTCGGCTTCATAGAAATGATGATCTATGTGGCCATCCTGTTGGTCGGTTACATCTATCTCTTGAAGAGGGGCGCGCTCGACTGGAATAAGCCAGCGAAGTAAGCTCGCACCTTCTTGAGGAATTCGCTAACGTGCCGGAACTCGCCAACACAAACGCTAGAATTGTAGTCGACCGCCTCCGTGCATGGAAATCCGAGGCCGTATCGCAGGTCGTCGAGCATCGCGGCGAAACCACGATCGTTGTTCCCCACAAACTGCTGCGCGCCACCGCAAGCCAGTGCAAGGAACATCCCGAGCTTGCGTTCAACATGTTGAGCGACGCCACCTGCGTCGACCGCTTCCCCGCCGAGCCGCGCTTCGAATTAAATTATCAGCTCCTTTCCATCTCGCGCTCCGCGCGCATCCGCCTGCGCACCACCATCAGCGGCCAGCAGGCCGTCGTCGATTCGCTCGAGCCCGTGTGGAGCGGCGCGAACTGGATGGAGCGCGAAATCTTCGATCTTTTCGGTATCCGTTTTGAAGGCCATACGGACTTGCGCCGCATCCTTCTTCCCGATGAATTTCAAGGCGCGCCTCTGCGCCGGGATTATCCGGTGGAGGGACCCCGCTAGTTTCCGCGACGCGGATTGAGGCCCATGACTACGGTAGAAACACCAATCGGCACCGCAAAGACGATGGTCCTGAACATGGGGCCCCAGCATCCTTCCACCCACGGCGTGCTGCGTGTCCTGCTGGAACTGGACGGTGAAAACGTCGTCACCGCCGTGCCCGATCTCGGGTATCTCCACACCGGCATCGAAAAAAGCTGCGAGGACAAGACCTACTCCCAGGCCATCACCCTCACCGACCGGATGGACTACCTGAATCCGCTCGGCAACAATCTTGCTTATTGCCTGGCGGTCGAAAAACTGCTGGGCCTGGAAGTCCCGAAACGCGCGCAGTATATCCGCGTTCTGATGGTGGAGCTGCAGCGCATCTCATCGCACCTGGTCTGGCTGGGCACGCACGCTCTCGATATGGGCGCGATGTCCGTGATGCTCTATTGTTTCCGCGAACGCGAGGAAATCCTGAAAATTTTCGAGCGCTTCGCCGGGCAGCGCATGATGACCAGTTACATCCGCATCGGCGGCGTGGCCCTGGAGCCTCCCGCGGGATGGCGCGAGCAGGTGAAGAAGTTCCTGGACATCATGCCCGCGCGCGTGGATGAGTACGAGGAACTTCTCACCAACAACCGCATTTGGTGGGGCCGCCTGAAGGGCGTGGGTTATCTGTCCCCCGAGACTTTGATCAACTTGAGCACCACCGGGCCGGGGCTTCGCGCCGCCGGCGTCGCTTTCGACAATCGCAAGGCCTTCCCGTACTCCTCCTACGAGGAGTTCGACTTCAACGTGCCCACGCGCACGGAATCCGACTGCTTTGCGCGCTACCTCGTGCGCGTGCAGGAACTTCGCGAGAGCGTGAAGATCGTCCGCCAGGCGGTGGATAAAATCACCGACTATGGCCTGATCAAGGCGGATGCGCCGGGCATCATCCCTCCGCAGCGCGAAAAGATGAAGACGGAGATGGAAGCGCTGATCTACCACTTCAAAATCTTCACGGAAGGGTTTGCGCCGCCGCCGGGCGAGGTGTACGTGCCGGTGGAATCGCCGCGCGGCGAACTCGGCTGCTTCATCGCCAGCGACGGCTCGCCGAAGCCCCTGCGCGTGCACTTCCGCGGGCCTTCGTTCGTGAATTTGCAGGCCCTGCCTTTCATGGTCAAGGGCCAGTTGATCGCCGATACCGTCGCCTGCATCGGCACCATTGATATTGTTCTTGGAGAAGTGGACAGGTAACCATGCAACTCAGCCCGAAACTCGCCGCGAAATTCGACAAGCTGCAGAACGCCTATCCGGTCAAGCGCAGCGCGCTGATTCCCATGCTGATGTACGGCCAGGACGAAATCGGCCACGTCTCCGACGAACTGATCGCCGAAATCGGCCGCCGCCTGGACCTGAACAACGTCCAGATCGAAGAGACCCTCGCGTATTATTCCATGCTCCACCGCAAGCCCATCGGCAAGCATCACGTGCAGGTCTGCACCAACATCGCGTGCATGCTGCGCGGCGGCGCGGAGCTCCTGGAACACGCCAAGAAGCGCCTGGAAGTGGGACACAAGGAAGTCACGAAAGACGGCGTGTTTTCGCTCGAAGAAGTCGAGTGCATCGGCGCGTGCACGGGCGCGCCGGCCATTCAAGTGAACTACGACTTCTACGAAAACGTCACGCAGCTCAAGTTCGACCGCCTGATCGAGGATCTCGACAAGGGCAAACGACCCGAGCCGCAGGGTGTCATTAGCGGCGCTCTGCACGAGCGCGCCAAGGGCGAAACCGTCCTGATCAGCAAAAACTGGGGCATCAAGGATTCACAGAAGATCGACGTGGCGCTGCAGAACGGCGCGTATCAGGCGCTCGACAAAGCCCTCAAGCAGTTGACCCCGGAACAGATCATTGACGAGGTCAAGAAGTCCAGCCTGCGCGGCCGCGGCGGCGCGGGCTTCCCCACGGGCATGAAGTGGTCGTTTGTGCCCAAGGATTCGCCGAAGCCGAAATACGTGATCTGCAACGCCGACGAGTCCGAACCCGGCACCTGCAAAGACCGGCCGCTGATGGAGATGGATCCCCACCAACTCATCGAAGGCATCATCATCGCCGGCCGCGCCATCAGCGCGCACCACGGCTTCATCTATATTCGCGGCGAATACCGCTACGTTCTCGACATCGTGGACGCCGCGATCGCCGAAGCCTACGAGCGCGGGTATCTGGGCAAGAACATTCTCGGGTCGGGCTTCGATTTCGACCTGCTGATTCACACCGGCGCCGGCGCATACGAATGCGGTGAGGAGTCCGCGCTGATGGAATCGCTCGAAGGCAAGCGCGGCAATCCACGCATCAAGCCTCCCTTCCCCGCCGTTGTGGGCCTCTATGGCTGCCCCACGATTATTAACAACGTCGAAACGCTCAGCGCGGTGCCGGCGATCATCCTGGAAGGCGGCGAGGCCTACGCCAACCGCGGCACGCCGAAGAACGGGGGCACGCGCCTGCTCTGCGTCGCAGGCCACGTCAATAAACCCGGCATCTACGAAATTCCGCTGGGCATGAACATGAAGAAGTTCATCGACGAAATGGCCGGCGGCATCCGCGGCGGCAAGAAACTCAAGGCCGTCATTCCCGGCGGGAGTTCCTGCCCCGTCTTCAAGGCCGACGAAATCGACGTCGCCATGGACTACGACACCATCGCCAAAGCCGGCTCCATGCTCGGCTCCGGCGGCATGGTGGTGATTGACGAAGACACCTGCATGGTGGACATGGCGCGCCGCATCATGCACTTCTACGCGCACGAATCCTGCGGCTGGTGCATCCCCTGCCGCGAAGGAACCAGCTGGCTGAACAAAATGCTCGAGCGCTTCCACGCCGGCCTGGGCCGCACGGAGGACATTGACTTGATCGGCGAGCTTTCCAAGAACATGCTGGGCCGCACTTTCTGCCCGCTCGGCGACGCCGCCGCGATGCCCACGATCAGCATCGTGGAAAAGTTCCGCAGCGAATTCGAAGACCACTTGCAGGGCCGCTGTGCATACAACAAATCCGCTGAAGCGCTGATCGGTTCGCGGTAGGGATCCATGGCTGAAACGAAACTCGTAAGGCTGAAAATCGACGACCGCGAGGTGGAAGTTCCCGCGGGAACGCTGGTGATCGAGGCAACGCGCCGCCTGGGCGTCGAAGTTCCCTCCTTTTGCTACTACCCGGGCCTCACACTGCAGGCCGCCTGCCGCATGTGCCTGGTGGAAGTCGAAAAAATGCCCAAGCAGCAGACCGCGTGCACGCTGGTGGCCACCGAAGGCATGGTGGTGCGCACCAATAGCGACGCGGTGCGCGCTTCCCGCAAGATGATGCTGGAATTCCTGCTGAGCAACCACCCGCTCGATTGCCCGGTGTGCGACAAAGGCGGCGAGTGCGAATTGCAGGACATGGTCTTCCGCTACGGCGCGGACACCAGCCGCTTCACCGAGGAAAAAATTCATCGGCCCGAGGAAAAGTGGTCCGACCTCGTTTATTACGACTCGCCGCGCTGCATCCTCTGCTACCGCTGCGTGCGCGTGTGCGACGAAGGCATGGACGTGAAGGCCCTGGGCGTGGGCATGCGCGGCGCGCACTCCATCATCATTCCCAACCGGGAGGATCACCTGGAATGCGAAGAATGCGGCATGTGCATCGACATCTGCCCGGTGGGGGCGCTTACCAGCGGCACGTATCGCTACAAAACTCGCCCGTGGGAAATGCAATACGTTTCCACGATTTGCACGCACTGCTCGAACGGCTGCAAAACCACGCTGAGCGTTCGCAATCACGAGATCCTGCGCGCCAATAACCGCGACCTCTCCGGCATCAACAAGGATTTTCTCTGCGTGAAGGGCCGCTTCGGATTCGATTTCACGACGCATCCCGAGCGCATCAAGCAGCCGCTGCTGCGCAAGGGCGACAAGCTCTGCCCGGTATCGTGGGAAGAAGCCGCCCAGGCTGCGGCCGCGAAACTCAACGAGCTGCACACCGCCTACGGCGGCGAAGCCATCGGCTTCATCGGCTCGAACCGCACATCGAATGAGGAAAACTACCTGCTGCAGCGCCTGGCGCGCGGCACGTTCGGCTCCAACAATATTGATCACCACCGCACCGCCGATTACACGGGGCTTGTCACCGCTCTGGGCGAAAAGGCGGCCGAAGCGTCGCTGACCATGGAGCAGCTCTACGAAACCAAAGCGGTGCTTCTGATCGGCAACGACCCGACGAACCGCAACCCACTGGTCGGGTGGCAGATTCGCGCCGGCATTCGCCACTTCGGCAGCAAACTCTTCGTAATTAATTCGCAGGAAATCAGGCTGGAGCGGAAGGCCACGCAATTCGTGAAGGTTGGCGATAGACACGAAGCTGCCGCGGTTCGCTGGTTGGCTACCGGCGAAGGTCAGCTCGCCGGCGGCCTCGCCGAGCGACTTTCCACGCTCAAGTCCGCGCTCGAAGCCGAATCAGAACTCGCCATCGTTTTTGGCTCAGAACTTACCGGCGCGGCAATCAACGATCTGGTGGCGTTTGGCTCGAAACTTCCTGGCAAAGTTCGCTACATGGCGCTCGGCGACTACGCCAATTCGCGCGGCGCCGCGGACATGGGCGTGCTGCCGGATCGCCTGCCCGGCTACGCGTATCTCGACAACAAGGGCGTTTCCGAGAATTTGACGAAATACTGGGGCGCGCCGGTGCCCACGAAGCCCGGCCTCACCGCTCCGCAGATGATCGAGGCCGCGCAGTCCGGAAAGCTCAAGGCGCTGTATGTGGTCGGCGCGAATCCCTTCGCGCATTTCGGAAAATCCGGCGCAGGCCGCGGAGAACTCGGCTTCCTGGTCGTGCACGAAATGTTCCTGACGGAAACCGCGCAGCTCGCGGACGTGGTTTTCCCCGCCGCCTCCGCTTATGAAAAGGACGGCAGCGTCACCAATACCTCCGGCGAAATCCAGCTGCTGCACAAGGCCGCCGAAGTGATGGGCGCGCGCAGCGACTTCGACCTGCTGCGCATCCTTTCGCACCAGCTCGAGCGCCTTGGCCTCGGCAAGGCTTTCCACTTCAAAACGCCCGCGGCCGTATTCGAGGAAATTCGCAAGACCGTGCCGGGCTACAATGTTCACCCGGCGGGCCTGCTGACCGGCGGCGCGGAACCCGTGAAGGTGGAATTCACGCGCAACGGCCACGCACCATACGACGTGCCGGTCGAGCTGATTCGTCCCGCGAACGACAATCTCTTCACCAGCGGCACCCTTGGACGCTTCTGCACCATGATGCAGTCGCTGCCAGAGGCGGAGGCAGAAGCGAAACCGTGAGCGACTTCCTGTCCCAGTACGCGTTCATCCTCATCCCGATCGTCAAGGTCGTCATCCTGGTGTTTCTCGTTCTGACGGTCGACGCTTACCTGACACTGCTCGAGCGCAAGGTGATCGCCCATATCCAGGCGCGCTGGGGGCCGTATCGCGTCGGGCCTCACGGGCTGCTGCAGCCGCTTGCCGACGGCGTGAAATTCATCCTGAAGGAAGATCCGCTGCCGCAAGGCGTGGACAAAAAGGCTTACTTCTTCGCACCATTCCTGACGCTGATGCTTTCGCTCACTTCCCTGGCCGTGATTCCCTTCGGCCCGGACATTACGATTTTCGGCCACAAAACGTACCTCGGTGTAGCCGACGTCAACATCAGCCTGCTGGTGCTTTTCGCGATTACGGCGCTCAGCGTCTATGGAGTCGCTCTGGCCGGATGGGGGTCCAACAACAAGTATTCCCTGCTCGGCGGCTTGCGCAGTTCCGCGCAGATGATCAGCTATGAGCTGGCGATGACGCTTTCGGTGGTCGGCGTGCTGCTGATGGCCGGAACGTTCAGCCTGAAGCAGATCGTGGAAATGCAGCACACCGGCAATCTCGGCATTCTGGGCTGGAATCTTTTCGGGTTCAGCAGGGACGGGTTCGGCTTCACGCAGATCATCGGCTGTGTGTGCTTCTTCATCGCCGCCATTGCCGAAACCAACCGCATTCCTTTCGACCTGCCGGAGGCCGAATCGGAGCTGGTTGCCGGCTACCACACCGAATACGCTTCGATGAAGTTCGCGATGTTTTTTATCGGCGAATACACGGCCATGATTACGGTTTCCTGCCTCTCGACAATTCTGTTTTTTGGCGGCTGGCTCTCTCCTTTTCCCGCTACCTGGACATTCACTCACTATCTGCCGTCCGTTCTACTGATCCCCATCGGGCTTTGGGTCTTCTTCGACGGCATCCGCTATGAGACCATCTTCGGCCGCATCATCCTTCCCGCCATCGGGACGGCGCTCACCGTCATTGGCGTGGTCCTCGCCCGGTTCCCGGCGATCAACGAGCCGATCCAGGGGCCATTCTGGTTTCTGCTGAAGGTTTTTGCGGTGCTGTTCTTCTATATCTGGATGCGCGGTACGCTTCCGCGCTTCCGCTACGACCAATTGATGGATTTCGGCTGGAAGTTCCTGCTGCCCCTTTCCATTGCCAACGTGGTCATCACCAGCGCGTACCTTATCTGGAGAATGAACGGATGAGCGCCGTCCTCGTCATCTTCTATGTGCTCGCGGGCCTCGCGGTCCTTGGGGCCGTGACCCTGATTCTGCAGAGCCATCCGATTCACAGCGCGCTGTCGCTGATCCTGGTGATGGTTTCGCTGGCGGGGCTGTACCTGCTGATGGGCGCGGAGTTCGTGGCCGCCGTACAGATCATCGTCTATGGCGGCGCGGTGATGGTGCTGTTCGTCTTCGTTATCATGCTGCTGAATGCGGGCGAAGAAGAGCATACGAGTTTTTCCAAACTGGCCCGGTTTGCCGGGATTCCCCTGGCGCTGGCGCTGGCCGGAATGATCGCCGCGGCCATCGCGCGATCGAGCGCGCACCTCCCTGCCCCGGCCATGTCCGGCGCGCTGACCTCCACCAAACGGCTTTCGATGCTGCTGTTTTCCGAATTTGTTTACCCTTTCGAGCTGACGTCGTTCCTGATACTGGTGGCCATCGTGGGCGCGATCGTGCTGGCGCAGCGGGAGGGCAACTGACATGGTCCCGACCAACTACTACCTGATCCTCAGCGCCATTCTGTTTGGGCTGGGAGTGCTGGCGTTCGTTTTCAAGCGCAACATCATCACCATTTTTATGTCCATCGAACTGATGCTCAACGCGGTGAATCTGGCGTTTGTGGCTTTCAGCCAGGCACGGGGCCAGTCCGACGGAGAGGTTTTTGTGTTGTTTGTGATCGTGGTGGCGGCGGCGGAAGCGGCCGTGGGCCTGGGCATCATCATCCTGACGGCGCGCAACCGGCGGTCCCTGAACGTCGAGCGCGTGGACCTGCTGAAACTCTAATGCCGATACTCGAACATCTGTGGATCGTTCCGCTGCTGCCGCTGCTCGGCGCAGCCATCAATGGCCTTTTCGGGAAGAACTGGTCGAAGACCGTGGTGAACAGCGTTGCGTTGGGGTCCACGGGGATTTCCTTCGTGTGCGCGCTGGAAGCCGTGCGGGAATTTCTCGAGTATTTCGCGCAATACCATACCGGCTTTCGCAAGGAATTCTTCGATTGGATCGTGGCCGGCAGTTTCCGGGCGGGTTTCGACCTGCAACTCGATCAGCTGACGGTCGTGATGATGCTGGTGGTCACCGGCGTCGGCTTCCTGATCCACATCTACTCCACGGGTTACATGGCGCACGAGGGCGGCTACTACCGCTTCTTCTCGTATCTGAATCTGTTCATGTTCTTCATGCTCATCCTCGTCATGGCCGCCAACTACTCGCTCCTGTTCGTCGGGTGGGAAGGCGTGGGGCTGTGCAGTTACCTGCTGATCGGCTTTTATTTCCTGCGGAAATCCGCTTCGGACGCGGGCAAGAAGGCGTTCATCGTCAATCGCATCGGCGACTTCGGCTTCATGCTCGGATTGTTTCTGCTGTTCCGCGCGTTCGGGTCGCTCGATTTCAATACCGTGTTCGCGAAGGCCGCTACGTGGCAGCCGGACGCCATGGGGCATTACGGCACGATCACAATCGCCTGCCTGCTGCTGTTCGTTGGCGCCACGGGCAAGTCCGCGCAGCTTCCCCTGTATGTGTGGCTGCCGGACGCGATGGAAGGCCCGACGCCGGTCAGCGCGTTGATTCACGCGGCGACGATGGTCACCGCCGGTGTTTACGTCGTGGCGCGCTCCCACGTCTTGTTCCTGCATGCGCCCACGGCGATGTACGTGGTCGCGGTCGTCGGGTGTGCCACGGCTTTCTTCGCGGCCACGATCGGACTGGTTCAGTCGGATATCAAAAAAGTTCTGGCCTATTCGACCGTGAGCCAGCTCGGCTACATGTTCCTTGGTTGCGGCGTTGGCGCGTTTGGCGCAGGCATCTTCCACCTGATGACCCACGCGTTTTTCAAAGCCCTGCTCTTCCTCGCGGCCGGCAGCGTGATTCACGCCATGGGCGGCGAGCAGGATATGTGGCACATGGGCGGCCTCGGGAAGAAAATCAAGATCACGTTCTGGACCATGCTGTTCGCGACCATCGCCATCGCGGGATTTTTTCCGTTCGCCGCATTTTTCTCGAAGGACGCGATTCTTTTCGCCGCGTTTAATTCGCCGGATGGCGGCAAGGCTCTCTATACGGTTGGATTGCTCGCCGCGGTGCTCACTTCGTTCTACATGTTCCGGCTGATGTGGCTCACCTTCGGCGGTGAGAAGCGCTACGACGAACATCACGTGCACGTGCACGAATCGCCCCTGAACATGACCATTCCGCTGATGATCCTGGCATTCCTCTCGCTGACCGGCGGATGGGTGGCCGCGCCCGCGCTTTGGGGCGGCAAGAATTACTTCGCGGAGTTTTTATCCCCCGTTTTCGGCTCAGCCGAAGTTGGCGGCGAAGCTTCCGCGTCGCTCGAACACACGCTCTCGTATGTGGCCATGGCCGCCGCGTTTGTGGGCCTGGCGGTTGCCTGGCGGATGTACTCGAAGAAAGTCGAACGCGGCACTTCCACCGGCCTGCACAAGATTCTCTACAACAAATATTACGTGGACGAGCTGTATCTTGGCGCCGTGGTTCGGCCGCTCATGTGGCTCTCCACCAATGTGTTCTGGAAGGTGGTGGATGCCGGCGTGATTGACGGCACGGTGAACGGCGTGGCCCAGGGCGCGGCAGCCGTCGGCGATACCGTGCGGCACACGCAGTCCGGCAACACGCGGAGCTATGCCGTCTGGGTGATTGTCGGCGCGATCGTCATCTTCGCCATCATTTTCTGGCCGCTCTTCAGTCCGGTTCTCAGCGGAGGGGTGCGCTAATGGAACTCAGCGGGCACCTCCTCTCCGTGGTCATCTTTTTCCCTGCCCTGGGGGCGCTGGCACTGCTGTTCCTGCGCGGAGATGATGCGCTTTGGATCCGCCGGCTGGCTTTCGTGGTTTCCGTGGCGGAGTTCCTGCTATCCCTGATTATGCTGCGCGGGGTCGCCATTGGCGCGCATGGCTACTCGCTGGTCGAATACAAGCCGTGGATCAATTCGCCGCCGATCAATTACCACCTGGGCGTGGACGGCATCAGCCTGTTCCTGGTGATTCTCACGACTTTCCTGACGCCGTTATGCGTGATGGCTTCGTGGAAAGGCATCCATCACCGCATCAAGGAATTCCACGTGATGCTGCTCCTGCTGGAAGTCGGCATCATCGGCGTGTTTCTATCGCTGGACCTGTTCCTCTTCTTTCTCTTCTGGGAAGTGATGCTGATCCCGATGGCGTTCCTGATCGGCATTTGGGGCCACGACCGGCGCATCTACGCCGCCGTGAAATTCTTCATCTATACGATGTTTGGCTCGGCGTTTATGCTGATCGGCATCCTGTGGCTTTACAACCTGACGACTTCGCTGGACCTGCCGACGATTCAGGCGTATCTGCAGAGCAATCCGGCCGCGCTCTCACATCGCACGGAGATGCTGCTGTTCCTTTCGTTCTTCCTGGCGTTTGCGATCAAGGTGCCGCTGTTCCCACTGCACACGTGGCTGCCGGACGCGCACGTGGAAGCGCCGACGGCGGGCTCCATCATTCTGGCCGGCGTACTGCTGAAGATGGGCACGTACGGCATGATCCGCTTCTGCCTGCCGCTTTTCCCGGACGCCGCGCATCGCGCCGCGCCGGCGGTGGCCGTGCTGGCCATCATCGGCATTATCTACGGCGCGCTGGTGGCATTGGTGCAGCCGAATCTCAAGAAACTTGTGGCGTATTCTTCGGTGAGCCACCTTGGATTCGTCGTGCTTGGAATCTTCACGTTCAACGCCATCTCCATGCAAGGCGCGGTATACCAGATGCTCGCGCACGGCATTTCGACCGGCGCGCTGTTCTTTCTGACCGGCATCATCTTCGACCGGCGCCACACCTACGAAATCAGCGAATATGGCGGACTCTCGACACCGATGCCGAAGTATGCGGCGTTCTTCCTGTTTGTGGCGTTGGCCTCGATGGGATTGCCCATGCTGAACGGGTTCGTGGGCGAATTCCTGATCCTGCTGGGCACCTACCAGGTGCACTGGACCTGGGCGAGTTGGGCGGCGCTCGGCGTGATTCTTTCTGCCTGCTACCTGCTGTGGGCGTACCAGCGGGTGTTCTTCGGCGAAGTGACGCACACGAAGAACAAGGAATTGCCGGATACGGATTCGCGCGAACTGTGGGGCCTGCTGGCGTTTGCCGTGGTGATCTTGTGGATGGGGATCGGGTCGCCGTTTTTCACGCACCGCATCGCGGCGCCGGTGGACACGGTGATCGAGCAGACCAAGCCGCACTTTGCCGAAGAAGCGGCGCGCCCGGCGGCGCGGCCCGCGGTCCGCAGCACCAGCGTGGTTTTTGACGGAAGGGTGGTTTCGCGATAGATGGTTCCTCAAGCCGCAGATATCGTTCGGGTGTTGCCGGAAATTATCTGGTGCGTATTTGGCGTGCTGCTGATGCTGCTGCAGCCGTACGTGAAGAACCGGCAGGTGCTGACGTTTTTCGGGATGCTGGGCGCGGCGCTCGGCACGCTGAGCACGTTCCTGGGCCACATGGGGAGCGGGTTTTCCGGGCTGATCCAGTTTGATATTTTCAGCTTGTTCTTCCATTGGCTGCTTGGGCTGGTGGCGTTCCTGGTAATCCTCGCCGCGGATTCTTATCTGGAACGCGAGAATCTTCCCGCCGCGGAATTCTTCGCGCTGATCCTGTTCGCCACGGCGGGGATGGGCGTGCTGGCCTCCGCGCAGGAATTGCTGACGGCATTTATCGGGCTGGAGATGTCTTCGATTGCCAGCTACGTTTTGGCGGGCTACCGGCGCGATTCGGTCAAATCGAGCGAATCGGCGGTGAAGTATTTCCTGCTGGGATCCTTCGCGACGGCGTTTTTCTTGTATGGCATCGCGCTGGTTTACGGCGCCACGGGGTCCACGAACCTTGTAAGAATCGCGGACGCCGATCCCGGCAGCAACCTGCTGCGGCTCGGGCTGGCGCTGATTTTGGTCGGCCTCGGCTTCAAGGTTGCGGCCGCGCCCTTCCAGGTCTGGACGCCGGACGTCTATGAAGGCGCGCCGACTCCGGTGACGGCGCTGTTTGCCGCGGGCCCCAAGGCGGCGACGTTTGCGCTGCTGCTGCGCATCTTCACCACGATTCACGCGGCAACGGAGTTCTGGTTCTGGGCGTTCTGGATTCTGGCGGTGGTGACGATGTTTGTGGGCAACCTGGGCGCCATCGTGCAGACCAGCGTGAAGCGCATGCTGGCATACAGCTCGATTGCGCATGCCGGATACACGCTGGTGGCATTCGCGGCGGTCAGGTTTCTCTCGACCAATTCGGAGATCGGGCCGTGGCCGGCGTATGCCGCGGTGTTGTTTTATCTGCTCGGCTACTCGCTGGTGAAGGTGGGCGCGTTCACGATCGTTTCGGAAATCGGCGGGCAGGGCGAGCGCCACCTGACGATGGACGATTTCGCGGGGCTGGGGACACGGCAGCCGTTTGCCGCCGCCGCGATGACGGTCTTCCTGTTGTCGCTGCTTGGAATGCCGATTACGGCGGGATTTTTCGGGAAGTTCTACGTGTTCAAGGCGGCGATCGGCTCGAAGTTGATCTGGCTGGCGGTGTTGATGACCATCAACAGCGTGATCGCCGCGTATTACTACCTGCGGGTGATCGTGGTGATGTACATGCGCGAACACAAGGGCGAGATGCCCGCGGACACGGCGCTGTCGTTGAGCCCGACGGCGGCGATGGTGGTTGTGGTGGCCGTGGCGGCAACGATTTATCTGGGATTGTTTCCGAATCACATTCTGGGGATCGTGCTGTCTCAGAACCTGTTTGCTTCACGATAGTCCATTCACACCAGCAATCTGACTCGTTTGTGAAATAGGCGCGTCGCACTCCGGGGCGAGTGGGAGAGGTGCGTCCTGACGCTCCGTAGTCCCAACGAGTAGCGATTGCGGAGGTTGGTAGCCACGATCCCTCCGCTCCGCTCGTGACAAGTGGGATGACAGACAGGGGGAGCGAGGTCGAACGAGAAGAGAAGAGGTGGAAGAGAGGCGTTCCAAAATGGAACTTTTTCGAAAAAATGCGATTTTTTGTAAGTGGGGCAAATAAGAGAGTTACGGGGAGGGGTGGCTCCAAGTGGGGCAGGCGCTGGGGTTATTTACGGTAAATCATTTTGGCACGCGGAATAATTCCGCGATAGCCGCATCGCGTCCACACACGTTCCTTCCATCGCGAGGGTAGTTTACCATTCATTACTATGTCTGTCAAGTTAAAAGAGGTGGCCGCCTAGCTGGCCTGGAGGACCCGGACGCCGTAGCGCTCCAAGGTGATCGAGGTGGACAGGGTGGCACCCGATAGCAAGTCCTTGCTAGTCCCTGGAAGGGCGACCGTTTGCGGCTCCGAGGTGTGGTTGAGGACGAAGATGACGGCGGATTGGCCGACGCGGCGCGTGGCAACTTCCACGCCCGGCGGGGTGGTGAGTTCGGGCTTGATCCCCGCGGAAGCGGCGATGGTGTTGAGGAGGCGGCCGAGGGTGGCTGAATCGGTGCGAGCGCCAAGATAGAAGGCTCTTCCCTTCCCGAAGACGTTCGAGGTCATGGCTGCCTGGCCGGCATAATCGCCCATGGTATAGGTAGCGAGGACTTCCGCGGATGCGGGCTTGAGCACATCCGCCCAAATCTGGCATTCGGCATCGGGCCCGGCGAGGAGGCCCGAGAACTTGACGCCCTGCTTTTCGGAATAGATCGGGACGTAATCGATGAGGGTAACGCCCATGACGTCGCTCAACAGTCCCGGCCGCGGCATCTTCACGATCTGGCTGGTGGGGTTCTTGACGCCAAGGCGGAAGCCGGAGACGAAGACGCCGCCGGCGCGGACGAATTCGCGGATGGCGTTGGCCTGGGCGTCGGAAACGATGTACATGAGCGGGGCAAAGAGGACTTTGTAACGCGAGAGGTCGCCGGTGGCATCCACGAGATCGACGCCGACGTGGCCGGACCAGAGCGCGCCGTACCAGAGCGAAAATTCAGTGTTGTAGCGGACCTGCGGCTGGCCGGGTTGGATTGCCGTGGCCCAGTCGGAATCGAAGTCGAAGCAGAGGGCGGCGGGAGCTTCACAGGGCGAGTTGAGGATTTCGTTTCCGAGCGACTTGAGTTCGCGGATGGTTTGCGCGATTTCGTCGAAGCCGGGGCTTTTGGAGCGATCGTGATTGAGGAGGCCGTGCCAGTATTCCTCGGCGCCGAAGGTGGCGGTGTCCCAGCGGAAATAGTTGATGCCCATGGCGCCGTGAGCAACGGCCTGATAGGACCACAGGCGAAGCTGGCCTTTATCAGGCTGGGGAGAAAACTCGGGCTGGCCAGCTTTGCCGGACTGCTCTTCCATGACGAGAAAGGGCTTGCCGTGGAGAATGCTGCGCGAGGCATCCTGCAGGAGCGCGACGGTGGCAGCAACCTGTTCGAGAGGCAGGCTTTGGCCGGGCTCGCCGTGGGCATGCGTGCTGGCGTAGCCGGGATAGTTGTCGTAGGAGACGAAATCGAGCTTGGCGAAAAGGTCGTAAGCGTTGATGGTGTCGGCGAGCATCGGCACGTTGTTGGTGGTGATGAAATGTTTCGGGCAGAGCTTGCGGAGGACGGCGAGCTGGTCCTCGAGCGAGGCGACGTTGGCATGGCTCTGGTAACGGTCGTAATCGAGCTTCAAGCCGGGATTTGGCGGACCGCCGGACGGAGTTGGCAGCGGAATCTGCGAGAAGTCGGTGTAGACCTGGCTCCAGAAGACGGTGCCCCAGGATTTGTTGATGGCGTCGAGCGAGGCGTATTTGGCCTTGAGCCATTCCTGGAACCCGGCGCGGCAGACATGGCAATAGCAGCGCGGATAGCCGGCAAGCGTGTACTCGTTGTCGATCTGCCACCCGATGATGCCGGGAGTTTCGGCGAAAGTTTTGGCCATTTCGGTGGCGATATTGACGGAGAGGCGGCGATAGAGCTTGTTGCTGGGGCAGGTGAAGCGGCGGCCTTCGGGGCTGAGGGTCATGCCCTGCTCGGTGACGATGAGGACTTCGGGATATTTTTGCGTGAGCCAGGGCGGAGGAGCGGCGGAAGGCGTGCCGAGGATGATGGCGATGTTGTGGGCGCGGAGGATTTCGATCGATTTGCGGAGCCAGGCGAAATCGTAATGGCCTTCGGAGGGTTCCATCAAAGACCAGGCAAACTCGGCGATGCGAACGTTGGTGACGCCGAAATCGGCCATCCTGCGGGCGTCTTCTTCCCAGAGGGACTCGTCGGTTTGGTCGGGGTAATAGTCGACGCCGAAGAGCAGCGGAGCGGAAGAGGAGGAAGGCGCGGCGAGAGAACGCGTCCAGGGGTGCGCGGCGGAAAGGCAGAAAGCGCCGGCGGCGGACTTGAGGAAAATTCTACGATCCATGATGGGAGGGCCTCCGGGAAGCGTTTACCGTTTTATCGGAATTCGGACGGAGAGGCCATCGAAAATTGCGGCTGGGGAGAGACGCATTGGGATCACGCGCGAATCCCCAAGTGCCTGAGTAGGCTCCCGCGGACGTCAGGGGTTGAGGCCCGACTCTTTTGTTGCAGGTTACTTGGCCGTTGAAGCCGCCACCTCCTGAAGAGGATTGCCAGAACGTTCCTGGACGCGAGGCCAGTTTCTGGCGGGCCTACGGCGGTGGAACTGGGACGGCGCAGTGAGGAGGAAAAGCCCGAAAACGGGAGGCGCGGCGGCTTGGGTTTCTGGGTGGCGAGGGCGAAAGCGGAAGCGGCGCTTCCGCACTCCAAAGAGGAACCGCTCCGGAGGGCCGGAGCGGTTCGCGAAAATCGAATGGAATGCGATCGGGTTCGGAGGTTAGACCTTGGCGAAGATGATCGCGAGGGTGAAGAGCGCGAGGGTTTCGATGAAGACCAGACCGAGAATCATCGCGGTGCGGATGGCGCCGCTGGCTCCCGGATTGCGCGCCATGCCTTCACAGGCGGCCGAAGCCACGCGGCCCTGCCCCAATGCGCCGCCAAATGCCGCAAGGGCCATACCGAAGCCCGCAGCGAGAGCGGCGAACCCCTTGCTGGAACCGGCAGCGGCGCCCGCATCCTGAGCGAAGGCGGCCGGAGCCAGCAGCAAGAGAGTGCTACAAACGGTGAACAACCAGACTGCTTTTTTCATGACTTCCTCCTTGGAATGCCGCCAGTGGGTGGTTCCCGGCCGAGCGCCCTGCAACCGGTCTCACGCTGAACGGCAAAAACAAAACCTAGTGCTCCGCGTTGACGGCCAAACCGATATAGATCGCGGGAAGAATCGTAAACACATACGCCTGAATGATGGACACGAAAACGTGCAGCAGCAAAAAAGCGATCGGGATGACCAGGGGAAAAAGGCCAACGAAGGCGCCTAATGCCGGGTTCTTGGACCAAGCCCACTCGGTCGGGGTTAGCAAAAGTCCGAGGAAAATGACGTAGATCAAATCGCTGGCAAAAATATTGGCCCAGAGACGCACGGTGAGAGAAAGAATGCGAGCGGTGAAGCTGATCATTTCCACCGGTGCGATGAGCCAGGAAAGCCACCAGACGGGTCCGGAAAAGGTCTTTACATAGCCGATAGGACCGTTTTGGCGGAGGCCATGGGCGTTGAAATAAATGAAGACGAGGATCGCGCAGGCCAGGGGAGCAATGGGCACTGAACCGCCCGTCGGCGAACTGAGCGCCGGGATCAGCCCCAGGAGATTCGAGAAGAGGATGAAAATTCCAATGGAACCCACGAAGGGGATATAGCGCTCGTAGTCGTGGCCGACGTTTTCCTCTAGCAAATCCTTAACGCCGAAGCCCAAGGGATTGGTGAGCAACATCTCCGCGCACTGCTGCATGGCGCCGGGGCGATCAACCTGCAGGCGGGAACGGAGGACGAGCGCGAGAACGGTGCAGAGGAGGAAGACGACGATGGACATGACGAGATATTCGGGGATGGGCAAATCGTAATCGGCGGGCTGGACATGGACGGCGTGGAGAATCCAGAGGGCGACGGAGCCGAAGACGTGATTGAACCAGACTGTAAGCTGACTGATGTGCTCTTCCATCGATTATTCCTGAGGACGCAGGATTTCGTACACACTGACCGCGATTGTGGCCGCTCCCAGCGCGCACAGACCCAGAATCATGCTTAAAACGGGAACGTTCAGATATTTAAAAATAGCATAAACGGCGAGGCCTATCAACGCGTAGCGGAAGGCGGCGGTGAAGTACGTGGAGAGGGGAACTTGCGGTTTGGGCTGGCCGGCCTGCGCGGTAGCGGCGGCTACGAGGGCGTCGAGAGCCTGCCGGAGCCAGCGGAAATTGAGCCAGGCGAGGATGGCGCCGACGAGGATGCCGGCTCCCCAGGGGCGACTTTTGAGCAAGGCGACGCAAGTGGCGGCGAGGAGACCGAAAAGGATCGTGAGGCGTGCGATCCAAGGTTCCATGTGGAGGCCGGAGGATGGGTTGGGAGTGGGGAGGGACAAGTGGAATTGATCCTTTTGGAAAGGGTGAGAGGGTCCGGCGATAAGCCCCCGGCTTGAAATCTTGCACCGGTTCGCGCCGCACAGGCAAGAGTGCCTGTGCCACCTCGCAGCTGCAGCAAGTCCAAGGCGTACAGCCAGGAATGGATGTGCAGCAAAAACCTAAGTTCCTGAGGAGGCTGTCCGAGCCACGGGAGTTTCAGTTCTTGGGGAGGCGGCGGAGGACATCGCGGACGCCGGCGGCAAAGCCGAGGCCGCCGAAGATGAGCATCAGGAACGGCTGGGTGTGCAGCCAGGCGTCGAGAAAATAGCCGATGGCGCCGCCAACGAGGATGGTGCCGACGAGGACGAAGGGGAGTTCCATGGCCATGGCCAACTGCTGGGAGAAGCTTTTGGCTTTCTTCTCCGCAGGAGTGAGGTTTGGCGGCGAGTTGGCGTCACGGTCCGAAGGCATAGTGGGCAAGGCGCGTGAAAGGTTCAGGATACAGTCCCGCGGCCAAAGTGACAAAGAGCGTGACGCCGAGGGCGACGGCCTGGGCGCTGCTCATCTGGACCTGAGGTGCTTCGCCGGGCTTGCTCATCCAGGCGTGGACGACGACGCGGAAATAATAGTAGAGCGCCGGAACGATGTAGAGGGCCGCGAAAACGGCGAGAACGAAGTGGTGCGTTTCGATGAGCGCGAGGAAGATGAAATATTTGCCCATGAAGCCGGCGGTGGGAGGAATTCCGGCGAGGGAGAGCATGAAGATGAGAAGGAGGAGCGCGGAGGAGGGACTGCGGTAGTAGAGGCCGTCGAGGTCGTCGAGTTCGTCGCCGATGAGGCCGCGCTGGCGGAGCACGACGACGACGGCGAACGCGCCAATGGTCATGAAGGAGTAGGCGATGAGGTAATAGAGGACGCCGAACATGCCAGTTTCGCCGTAGGCGACCAACCCGAGGAGAATGTAGCCAACGTGGGAAATGGAAGAATAGGCGAGCATGCGCTTGATGTTCGATTGCGTGAGCGCGGCGAGATTGCCCCAGGTGAGCGAAGCGATGGCGACACCCGCGACGAGCGGCTCCCAGAGGGGCTGCGTGCCGCCGAAGACCCAGATGAAAAGACGCACGAGGAGCGCCAAGCTGGCGGCTTTCGAGCCGACGCTGACGTAAGCGGCGATGGGCGTCGGCGCGCCTTCGTAAACGTCGGGTGCCCACTGGTGGAAGGGGACGGCGGCAATCTTGAAGAAGAGACCGGCGGCGATGGTGACAAAGGCGAGGATAACGAGCCAGTCCGTGCCACCGCCAGAGGCGAGGATGCGAGAGCGCTGGTCGAGGAGTTCGCCGATTATCTGAATGTTGGTGCTGGCGGTGAGGCCGTAGAGGATCGAAAAACCATAAGCGAGGATGCCGGTGCTGAAGCCGCCGAGGAGGATGTATTTGAGAGCGGCTTCGTTGGAGCGTTTTTCGCGGCGCGCGTAGCCGGCCAGGACGTAGAGGCTGAGGGCCATGGTTTCGAGTCCGAGGAAGAGGACGATCAGGTCGCTGCCGGAGGCCATGAACATCATGCCGATGCAGGCGAGAAGGATGAGCGAATAGAATTCGCCCTCTTGCTCGCGTTCGATATTGAGGTAGCGCACGGAGAGCAGAATCACGAGGCCGGCGGCGGCGAGGAAGAGCGCGGAGAAGAGGAGGGCGAAGCCGTCAATGGCGACGGTGTCGCCGAAGCCGGACAGGCCGGGCAGGCCGGGATGCGCTTCCCGCACGAGATTGAACTGTTTGGCCTGGAAGAAAACACCAACGGCGCCAGCGGCTACGCCGCAAAGCGCGACAGCAGCGTTCCAGGACTTTTCCTTTTTTTCGAGCAGGAAATCGAAGAGCAGAATGCCGAGGGCGAAGAGGAGCAACTCGATCTGCGGCAGGACGGTGATGCCGTCGCCGTGGATGTAGCTGAGGATGGGATCGAGAAGGGAGTGCATAGGGGTTATTTGGGACCCTCAGAGGCGGAGTTGGAGGAGGTTGAGGAGGATGAGGATGAGGATGAGGACGGAGAAGCCGTGACCGATGGCGGAGGAACGGAGGCGTTCAAGTAAAAGGATGGATTCACTTGCTGGACGATGCGCTGGACGGGCTTTTCGAGATAGGCGAAGAAGGGCTTGGGGTAGATGCCGATCCAAAAGGCCATGGCGACGAGGGGCAGGAGGATGGCGTATTCGCGAAGGTTGAGGTCCGGCAGAGTTTTGTTCACTTCGTGGGTGACCGGGCCGAACATGGTGCGTTGGTAGAGCCAGAGAAGATAGGCGGCGCCGAGGACGATGCCGAGCGTGGCCCAGGCGGCCCAGGCCTTGTTGACGACGAAGGCTCCCTGGAGAATGGTGAACTCGCCGATAAAGCCATTGAGAAGCGGCATGCCGAGCGAACTGAGGCTGATGATGAGAAAGATGGCGGCGAAGGCGGGCATGGGAGTGGCGAGTCCGCCGAATTCGGAGATGAGGCGCGTGTGGCGGCGTTCATAGAGGATGCCGACGATGAGGAAGAGCGCTCCGGTGGAGATGCCATGGTTGACCTGCTGAAGAACGCTACCCGAAAGTCCCTGGGGCGTGAGGGCGAAGATGCCGAGGGTGCAAAAGCCGAGGTGGCTGACGGAGGAATAGGCGATGAGGCGCTTCATGTCTTTCTGCATGAGGCAGACGATGGCGCCATAGATGATGCCCACCAGCGAGAGGAAGACGAGGATGTGGACGATTCTGGCACGGAGGGTGGGGTCGCTGGGCAGGAGCGGAAGGGAGAAACGGAGGAAACCGTACGTACCCATTTTCAGGAGGACGCCGGCGAGGATGACGGAGCCGGCAGTGGGGGCCTCGGTGTGCGCATCGGGCAGCCAGGTGTGGAACGGAAACATGGGAACTTTGATGGCGAAGGCGAAGAAGAAGCCCCAGAAGAGCCAGATTTTGAGGGAGTCCGGGAAATTCTGGGCGGCCGCGAGAAGCGTGGGGATGTCGAAGGTGGCGGGCGCATTCGGCGGGAGCGATCTGGTGTAATTGAAATAGAGGGCGAGGATGGCGAGAAGCATGATTACGGAGCCGGCCAGGGTATAGAGGAAGAACTTGATGGCGGCGTAGAGGCGGCGGTCACTGCCCCAAACGCCGATGAGGAAGTACATGGGGACAAGCATGACTTCCCAGAAGACATAGAAGAGGAAGAAGTCGAGGGAGAGGAAGACGCCAAGCATGCCGGTCTGGAGAAGCAGAAGCAGAATGTAATATTCCTTGGTGCGCTGATGGATGGCGCTCCAGGAGGAGGTGATGGCGATCATGCCGAGGAAGGTGGTGAGCATGACGAGGAGGAGGCTGATGCCGTCGACGCCAAGGGAGTATTTCGCGCCGATCGAGGGAATCCATTCGGCGAGTTCCCTGAATTCGTAATTGCCACTGCCGGCGGGGAAACGGATGAGTAACGGGAGAGAGACGAGGAAGCCCAGGACGCCAAAGAGATTGCCGAGGAGGCGGTGGACAAGGGTGGCCTCGCGAGGGACGAGCAGAAGAATCAGCGCGCCCAGCAGCGGCGTGAAGAGGATGACGCTGAGCAGATGATGTGAAAAAAGCGGCATGCCATTCGCCTTTCAGTGCAAACTTTTTACGAATACCTGTACGTGGTGGCCGTAGTAGCCGAGCAAAATCGCCAGGCCGATCAGGATGAAGACGGCGTACGTGGAGAGCACGCCGGTCTGAAACATGCGAACCGGCATGCTGAGAAAGCGCGGCACCCAGCCGAGAAAATTGACCAGGCCGTCGACGATCCATTTGTCCCACCACATGGAAATACGGGAGAAGCAACGGGTGAGCCAGCCGGCGCCGTCGACGCCGAGGCCGTCGATGACCTTGGCATCGAAGAAGCCGAACGCGGTGCTGAGATCCTTGACGCGGTTGACGAACAGGGCGTCGTAGATTTCGTCGACGTAGTATTTGTGGATCAGAAGATCGTGGAGACGCGGCCAGGAAGCGGCGATGTGGGAATGGAGTTTCGGATTTGCGATATAGAGTTTGTGGGCGAGGTAAATGCCGAGCCCGGCAAAGGCAACGGACACGGCCATCAGCGCGTATTCGGCCAGCATGCCGTGGTGGGCAAACTGAATCGCGCCGGTTTCCGGAGCAACGCCACGCAGGGACGGTTCGAGGAAACGCTCGAAGGGGCTTTCCTCTCCCCAGAGGATGGGCAGCGCCAGCCAGCCGGAGACGATTGAGAACAGAGCGAGAATCATGAGCGGAACGGTCATCGTCTTGGGCGATTCGTGGATGCGACCTTCCAATTCGACGGGTACCCGTGACCTGCCATAAAAGACTTCAAAGAAGAGCCGGAACATGTAATAGGCCGTCAGGCCGGCAGTGACAATGCCGACGGCCCAGAGCGCGAAGTACCGGTCGAGCATCAAGTGGCGATTGAAGGTGTGGCCGAGGATTTCATCCTTGCTGAAGAAGCCGGAGAGCGGAGGAATGCCGGCGATGGCCAGAGTGGCGATCAGAAAGGGGCGGGACGTGGCGGGGATGGTGTTCCAGAGTCCCCCCATTTTGCGGATGTCCTGTTCGCCGGAAAGGGAGTGGATGACGCTGCCGGAGCCGAGGAAGAGCAGGGCTTTGAAGAAGGCGTGGGTCATCAGGTGGAAGATGCCGGCGGCGAAAGCACCGACGCCGAGAGCGAGGAACATGTAGCCGAGCTGACTGACGGTGGAATAGGCAAGAATTTTCTTGATATCGGTCTGCACGGTGGCGATGGTGGCAGCGAAGACGGCCGTGGCGGCGCCGATGATGGCGATGACATCCATGGCTCCGGGCGCAAGCTGATAGATGGCGCTCATGCGAGCGACCATGTAGACGCCAGCGGTGACCATGGTGGCGGCGTGGATCAGGGCGCTGACGGGGGTGGGGCCCTCCATGGCGTCGGGTAGCCAGATGTAGAGAGGGATCTGCGCGGATTTTCCGGTGGCGCCGACAAAGAGCAGCAAGGCCATGGCGGTGAAAATCGGCGCGCCGTAGGCGAGCTGGTGGTGTTCAAGCATGCTGCCGAGAGACTGAATGATCCCGGTGAATCCGGAAGCGTCTGGGAGGCCCTGCGTGGTGAAGCGCACCGTGCCGAAGGTCATCGAGACGAGGAGGAGACCGAGGAGGAAACCGGCGTCGCCGATGCGGTTGACGATGAAGGCTTTTTTCCCCGCGTCCGAGGCCGATTTCTTCAGGAAGTAGAAGCCGATCAGCAAATAGCTGCAGAGCCCGACGCCTTCCCATCCGACAAAGAGCAGGAGCAGATTGTTGGCCAGGACGAGAGTGAGCATCGAGAACATGAAGAGATTCAGGTAGCCGAAGAAACGGTAGTAGCCACCCTCATGGGCCATATAGCCGATGGAATAGACGTGGATGAGGAAGCCGACGAAAGTTACGACGATGACCATCACGCAGGAGAGCGGGTCAAGGAGGTAACCCCAGTCGGCGACGAAGTTGACCAGGCCACCAGAACTGGGCATGGCTCCGGGCGTGACCCACTGAAAGAGAATCTGCTGGAAAAAGCGATCGGCGGCTGGCTGCGCGATGAGAGATGCGACCGCGCCCAAAGCGAAGAGAAAAGAGAGGAACACGCTGCCGATGCAGAAAAGATTTACGGCTTCACGGGACAGGTGGCGGCCGAAGAAAAACATCATGGCCGCCCCAATCAAGGGAAAGAGCGGTACGAGCCAGAGGTGCGCGAGGAAGAAACCCGGGTCGGTCATGGAATTGCCTCGCTGGAAGCGACGTGGCGCTCCCATGAGAAGGGCGCCCGCCTAAGAAGGCGGCCGCTACAAAGGCTGTTGTGAACCTTGGTCACCATTTGAGGAGGTCCATTTCGTTGGCGAGGACAGTTTCTCGGTTGCGGAAAAAGGCGATCATGATGCCGAGGCCGACGGCGGCTTCGGCGGCGGCATCGGCGATGATGAAAAGGGCGAAGACCTGGCCGGCGACCTCGCCATAGTAGCGAGAGAAGGCGACGAGGTTGATATTCACGGCGTTGAGAATCAGTTCGATGGACATCAGGACAATAATGACATTGCGGCGGGTGATGACGCCGATGGCGCCGATCAGCAAGAGCGCGAGGCTCAAAACCAGGTAATGGTCGATGGACATCATTTCGTGTCGCTCCGATTTTTGCCCATGACGACGGCGCCGATCATGGCCACCAGCAGGAGGACGCTGGCAATTTCAAAGGGCAACAGGTAGGCATGAAAGAGGCTGTTCGCCAGGTCTTCCGTGTTCGGCGGCAGCTTGGCAGCGGGCGCAGGACTGGGAACCAGAAGACCTTCACCGGGAATTCTTCTTGCGAGATACAGGATGATGCCCGCTTCGAGAAACACCGCCAGAGCCACGAGGATGGCCGACCATTGGCGGAGGCGGGAACGAAGCCGGGGCAAGGCCACGTCGAGGCGCACGAGCATGATTACGAAGATGAACATGACCATGATGCCGCCGACATAGAGAATAATCTGGACGATGAAGAGAAACTCGGCGTGAAGTTGGAGAAAAATGCCGGCGGTGGCGAGCAACGCGGTGGTCAGGAAAACGGCGCTGTGAATGGCGTTGCGGCGGGTGATCATCAGCAAGGCGCTGAGGACGGCGATGCCGGCGAAAAAGTAGAAGATGATGCTATCCAGCATAGGAATCCTCCACGGGGGAGGCTTCGGCGGCGAGGGAGGCCGCGACGGCGTGCCTGTCGTTCCAACGGATGAGGAGCAAGCCGGCGATCACGGTTGCCGTGGTGGTGATCGCGATGGCGAGCCAGCGATTCCAACCGAGGCCGGAGATAAGCGCGAGGGCGATGCCCACGCCGAGGATGTTGACCAGGGCGAGAGGAATGAGGATGTGCCAGCCGAGGCGCATCAACTGATCGAAGCGGAATCGCGGCAGGGTGAAGCGCAGCCACATGAAAACATAGATGTAGGCGCTTACCTTGACGAGGAACCAGAACGCGCCGTAGAGACCGGGATAGATGATGTGCAATGGAGCCATCGCAAGCGGCGCCGCCAGCGCGAAGATGAGCGCCACCCCGAAACAAGCGAATGCGACCGCCCACATGAAGAGCTTCTGCACTTGCGCGGGCTGCTTCCCTGCCCGGATGAGGCAATAGACGCCAACCGCGGCGAGTAGAAGGGCGGGCAGCGCGTCGAGCCAACCCAGCCAATCGACACTGGGAAACGGTCGGAGCCATCCGCCAAGGAAAAGCGTGGTGCCGACAGAAGCGACCACGATCATGTTGGCGTATTCGCCGAGGAAATAAAGCGCCCAGCGGAAGCCGCTGTATTCGGTCATGTAGCCGGCGACGAGTTCGGATTCGGCTTCGGGGAGATCGAAAGGCGCGCGGTTGGTTTCAGCGATGGAGGCGATGAGATAGGTGATGAAGCCAACGGGCGCGAGAAAGGCGTACCAGGCATGATCGGCGCGCTGCTGTTCGACAATGGCGCCGACTCTGAGCGTGCCGGAGAGGAGAAAGCCGCTGACGAGGGCGAACCCCGCGGTGGTTTCGTAGCTGATGAGCTGGGCAGTGCTGCGGAGCGCCCCGATGATCGAATAATGATTGTTGGAAGCCCAACCGCCCAGGACGATGCCGAATGGGCCGAGGGCGCTGATGCCCACGACGAAGAGAAGGCCGATATTAATGTCACGGGCAACGTGGAACCACGGGCCGAAGGCGACCGCGCCGAGGGCGGTGAGCGCGGCGGTCATGGAAAGCACCGGCGCGAACCAGAAGACCAATTTGTCGGCCTCGGCGGGGATGATGTCTTCCTTGATGAGAAGTTTCAAGGCGTCCGCGATGGGCTGGAGCAGGCCGTGCGGACCGACGCGCATGGGGCCAAGGCGGGCCTGCATGTCCGCCATCAATTTTCGCTCGACCAAAACGATATAACCCGCAATCAGGGGCACGAGCGCCACGATCAGGAAGGCGCAGAGGAGTTCGACCCACCAGCCTTGCAGAAATGCGAGCACGGAATGGAGCGCGGGGTTCACGGTCAGCGGTCCACCTCACCGAGAACGATGTCGAGCGTGCCGATGATGGCCACCACGTCGCCTACGAGGTGCCCGCGAACCATTTTGTCGAGCGCCTGAAGATTGATAAAGGAGGGCGGCCGAATTCGGACGCGATAAGGCTGCGTGCCGCCGTCGCTGAGGATGTAGTAGCCGAGGATACCCTTGGGCGCTTCGATGGAGTGATAAACTTCGCCCGGAGGCGGCTTCAGGACCTTGCCGACGCGGGCCATGATGGGGCCCGCGGGAATGTTTTCGATGGCTTGCAGGCAGATGAGGCGCGACTGGCGCATCTCTTCGAGGCGGACGAGGTAACGGTCGTAGGTGTCACCGCGCGTGCCGACGGGAATTTCAAAGTTGTACTGGCTGTAGGCGGCGTAAGGCATGGCCTTGCGCAGATCCCATTTCACGCCGCTGGCGCGGAGGATCGGGCCGCTGGCGCCAAGGGCGATGCAATCTTCGGCGTTGAGGAGGCCGATGCCCCGTGTCCGGCCAATCCAGATGCTGTTTCCGGTTAAGAGGTCGGAATACTCCTGAATGCGCCTCTCGAAATCCTTACAGAAACGCTCGACGTCCTTTTCCAGCGTGTCGTAGGCATCGTACTGCAGGCCGCCGATGCGGAAGGCATGGGTGGTGAGGCGCGCGCCACAATATTTCTCGAAGATTTTCAGGATTTCCTCGCGCTCGCGCATGCAGTAGAAGAGCGGGGTGAGCGCGCCAATGTCGAGAGCGTGGGTGCCGAGCCAGAGGAGATGGCTGGCGATGCGCTGAAGTTCGGCGAGGATGGTGCGAATCACCTGAGCGCGCGGCGGCGCCTCCGCCATCAAGAGCTTTTCGACGGCCTCGCAATAGCCGAGGCCGTTGCTGACCGCGGCAACATAGTCCATGCGATCGACGTAAGGGGCGAACTGCTGATAGCTGCGGCTTTCGGCGATTTTTTCGACCCCGCGATGCAGGTAGCCGATGACGCATTCCGAACCGATGACGCGTTCGCCATCGAGCTTGAGCTTGACGCGGAGGACGCCGTGGGTGGAGGGGTGCTGCGGACCCATGTTGAGGACGAGTTCATCGGCACCCAGGAGGGTGTCGGTTGGATGCAGGTCGTTGTCTCGCACGGTATCTGCCACGATGCTCACACCTTATTGGCCGCTCTCGATGCCGAGATTTTCCCGGACCCAGGCGGTGTCCTGCTGAAGAATGTCGTAATCCTTGCGGAGAGGATGCCCCTGCCACTCATCGGGAAGCAGGATGCGCTTGAGGCCGGGGTGCCCCTGAAAGGCGATGCCGAACAGATCGAAGATTTCGCGTTCGAGCCAGTTGGCGACGGGCCAGACGGAAGTGAGGGAGTCCGCCGTTTGGTCCGCGCCGATGGCGGTCTTGAGACGGAGACGAACGTTATTGGGAAAGGAATAGAGCTGGGCAACGAGATCGAAGCGCTTTTCGCGGCGCGGCCAGTCCACGGCGGTGTAATCCTCGAGCAGGTCGAATTTTTCGGTGTCGCGGGAATAGCGGGCAATTTCGAGGAACTGGGCGATGTCGACGATGAGAATGGCTTGTTTGCGGTCTTCGATGGCGTCGAGAATGGCGCGGCCGAAGCGTTCGCGGTAGCGGCGCGTAAGTTCGTTCTCAAGCGGGACTTGAACCGGGGGAGGAGGCGCAGCGGCGGGCTTGGCGGCGGGAGATGGCAGGGCGGCCGCTGCGGGAGACGCAGGCGTGGCGCCGGGAGTGGCCGGCTGTGAGCTTTCCGGAGATTGGGGTGCCTTGGACTCGTCTGCCATGGACCCTGGGACCTTGGGTGACGCTTGGATGGCCTGGCCGCAAACCAGACCCAGGCGCGGATTTTCTTTCCCCGAGAGTGCCGCCAGCAGCGGCCCGCAAACGAAAGGAGCGAGGCGCGAGCGCCGCTTCTAACAAGAGCAAACGTCGAGACTTGGCGGCAAGTCCAGTCGTGTAGTGGTTTCTAGCACACGCATGGAGTGGCGTCAATGCGAGCCGACACATGGCGGAGATTAGCGGGGCTTTGCGCAGCGGGCTGGAATGGGTCGAGAGAGACTTGGCAGAGATCACGCAAGGTCGAGGGCGCCTTTTTTGTAGAGCCAGATATAACCGACGAGCAGGATGCCGAGGAAAACGAACATGGAGGCCAAGGCGAAGAGGGCCAGATGGCCGGCGAGCCACGTGCGGAACATGATCGCCCAGGGAAACAGGAAGATGGTTTCGACGTCGAAGACGACGAAGAGCATAGCAATGATGTAGAAGCGGGCAGAATAGCGGCCGCGGGCGCTGCCTTCCGGGAGGATGCCGCACTCGTAGGGTTGGAGCTTCGCGGGGCCGCCGCGGGAGCCCGGACGGATGAATTTGAAGACGATGAGCGTGAGGACGGGAAAAGATAAAACCAGCAGAGCGAAGATCAGAAGAGGGATGTAGGCCGGAGGCATTGCGAGTCCTCGCGACGAATGCTAACACGAATCGACGCCGAGCCGCCATTCGAGCAAGCGCACCGGGCCCAGCAAAAGGAGAAGGCACGGGGCGGCGAAAGCTGAAAATGTTTGCTTCTGGCGATGGGATCAAGGCCTAGGCATGCGCCGATCAGTCGGTGCAAGCCGCCGCTCCGTACAAAGCGCGGATTTCGCACTCGCCCCCGCCGGCCACTTGCAGGAAATCCCTGGCCAGTTGAATCGCCTGCTCTTTGGAATCTGCCTTCAAAATGGCAAAGCCGCCGACAAGTTCCCTGGATTCAATGAACGGCCCATCCGTCACGGTAATCTTGCCATCGTCGAGCCGAACACGGGCTCCGAGGGCGCTGGGCAAACAGCCCTCCGTGCCGAGTAACCAGCCGGCTTTCATTCCCTCTTCGATCAGCTTGCCCATCTTCGCTATTTCCTCAGAAGAAGGCGGGGCGTTTCTTTCGACGGTCTTGTATATGCTCAGAAATCTCACTTTGACAACTCCTATGGCGCAAATTTGAGACCCGCAACTGCATCTCTGGCTGTTAGACGAACGAGAAGCGGCGAAATCGACATCCCGCGCAAGGCTTTGGCATTCCGCACGGCGTCCAACCCTTCTGGATTCCTTCGCTCTGACCCATGAGCCCGCGACAATGGACCACGCGCGCTTGCCTGCAGGATGCAGGCGCCACGGGGACGTTTACTTCTCGAAGAGAAGTTCACCGGCGCGCTGGGTGGCTTTGACGACGGCTTTGATGAGGGTGACGCGGAGCTTGCCTTCCTCGAGTTCCATGATGCCGTCGATGGTGCAGCCGGCGGGGGTGGTAACGGAATCCTTGAGGAGGGCGGGGTGGTCGCCGGTTTCGAGAACGACGCTGGCGGAGCCTTTCATGGTTTGCGCGGCGAGGAGGGTGGCGATGTCGCGCGGGAGGCCGACTTTCACGCCGGCTTCGGCGAGGGATTCGAGAATGATGTAGGCGAAGGCGGGGCCGCTGGCGGAGAGGCCAGTGACGGCGTCCATGTTTTTTTCGTCGACGACGACAGTGCGGCCGACGGCGTCGAAGAGAGCCTTGGCGATTTCGAGATGTTCCGCCGAAGCGTGGGCGCCTTTGCAGATGCCGGTCATCCCGACGCCGACGGCGGAGCAAGTGTTGGGCATGGCGCGGACGACAGGAATGTCGTCACCGAGGCGCAGTTCGATGTAGCTGGTGGGAACGGAGGCGGCGACGGAAATAACGAGAGTGTCCTTGCCGAGGACGGGCTTGATTTCCTTGAGGACCTCGCCGACGACCTGGGGCTTTACGCCGAGGAGAACGATGTCGGCACCCCGAGCAGCTTTGGCGTTATCGGTGGCGGCGTTGACGCCGAGAGATTTGGCAAGGGCAGCGGCCTTTTCTTCGTGGCGCACGGTGGCGCAGACGTTTTTCGGAGGAAAGAGATTTTGGCCGAGATAGGCGCGGAGGAGAATGCCGCCGAGTTTGCCGGTGCCAAGGACGGCGAGTTTTTTGCCGGAAAGTTTGTTGGACATGGTGGAAACATTGTCCCGGAGGCGGGGCGGGGGGTCAATACGCGCCTGGCGGGCGCATCGGGTAGAATGCGAACGCTATGGATGCGGCAATCCTTCGAAAGATGGCGGCGCTGGCAATGCTGGTGGGAGTGGTGGTGATTTACTTCCGCCTGTCGAATTCGCTTTTTGAGGGCGAGTCGAAAAAGAACGCGCAGGATGGGTACGTGGTGCTGAACGACGTGGCGGTGCCGATGCGCGACGGCGTGACGCTGCGCGCAGATGTGTGGCTGCCGTCGAAGGAGGGACGATTCCCTACCCTGGTTTACCGGACACCGTATGGCAAGCAGGATGCGCCGAAGGAGTGGACGACGTTTGCGAAATTGCCGGGGCGCGGGTACGCGGTGGTGATTCAGGACGTGCGCGGGAGATATGCCTCGGAAGGAGCGTTTGAGCCGTATCGCAACGAGGGGAAGGACGGCTACGACACGATCGAATGGGCGGCGCGGCAACCGTGGTCGGACGGAAACGTGGGGACGTTTGGACTGTCATACCCGGGCGCGGTGCAGTGGCTGGCGGCGGTGGAGAATCCACCGCACCTGAAGGCGATGATTCCGGCGATGACGTTTTCGACGCCGCGGAATTTCTTTTATTCGGGGGGCGTGTTCGACGGGTCGTGGCTGGAATGGACCTGGATGAACATTGCGCCGGATGCGCGCGTGCGGATGCATCTGGAAGGTCCGAGAACGTACGAGGCGGCGAAGGCGGCTTGGAAGCAGGAACATGCGCGCATGGAAGGATTTTTGCCACTGCGGGATTTGCCGGACCTTAAGCAGGTGGCGCCGTTTTACTACGAGTGGCTGGCGCACCCACCAGCGGATTTGTGGTGGGATTGGGCGGAGTTGCGGGGGAAGTACGATCGGGTGCACTGCGCGGTGCTGAATTTTTCGGGGTGGTATGACGAGACGTATGGTCCGGACGGGGCGGCAACGAATTACGATGGGCTGCTGGCAGCGAGGCGTGGATCGAGGGACCGCGCGACGCGGACGATTATCGGTCCGTGGACACACGGGGCACAGGATGCGCGGAAGAGCGGGGAGCGGGATTTCGGTCCGACGGCGCCGATTGATTACGACGAGTTGATCGTGCGGTGGATGGATCATTATTTGCGCGGCGTGGACAACGGCATTGAAAAGGAAGCGCCGGTGCGGATTTTCGTGATGGGGACGAATGCATGGCGCGATGAGAGAGAGTGGCCGTTGCGGCGCGCGCAAGCGACGGCGTGGTATCTGGGGGCGGATTCGGCGAGCGATCGCGTGGGAAGACTGACCAGGGCGGCGGGCGAGTCGAGGGCAGGCAGCGCCTCGTTTGTTTCGGACCCGGCGCATCCGGTGAGCGATCCGTACGATTCCTACGGCGCGCACGATTACCGGGCGTTGGCGGGGCGCGAGGACGTGCTGGCGTTTGACAGCGCGCCGATAGCGAAAGATACAGAAGTGACGGGACCGATCACGGCGGAGATGTACGTGTCGGGGGACGTGAAAGATTGCGATTTGTGGGTGCGACTACTGGACGTGGCGCCGGATGGGACGGCGTTGAATTTGATGAGTCCGGGGCTGGACGTGCTGCGCGCGAGTTATCGCGACGCGACGGTGCAGCCGGAATTGCTGGCGCCGGGGACGATTTACAAGCTGACGCTGAACCGGATGTTAACCAGCAATACGTTTCGGAAGGGGCACCGGATCCGGGTGCAGGTGAGCGGGGCGTTTTATCCGCATTTTTCGCGAAATTTGCAGACGGGCGAATCGGAAATGGTGTCGAAGGAGAGCCGCGTCGGGCATATTGTGGTGCATCTGGAGGGGCAGCACGCTTCGCGGATTGTTTTGCCGGTGATCCCCGGATCGTGAAGGTAGCCGCGTGGGCGTGGGAGCGCTGCTGTTCGCGGGAGTTACGCGGGGGACGGAAGGTGCGGGCCGAACAGTTTACGGAAAAAGTGTTTTCTGGAAGCTTCAGGGGCTAAACCCACTGCTCCCGTGACAATTACGTGGAGGCTGAAGCCCCCCTCCTGAGGAACCGAGGCTTTTCCTCGAACTGGCATGCCGGTGCTACCGGTGGCCGATCTAACGTTCGGCCATTACAAAAACCGGGGAAAAGGCGGCCGCTGGCACCCCGACGCTGCGGTGCATTCGTCATGTACTTGCAAGCACTACAGGCTGGACGTGCAACTGGAAGACGATGCTGGCGTGGGATACTGGGCTGGAGATGGAGACTCCCTTACAGCGAGGGGCGGCTTCCGCGGCGGGGACGGGGGCCATGGAGCCAACGCGGGCTTCCGCGGTGGGCGCGGCATTTGCGTCTTTCATTGGGTTGATGCTGCAGTTTTGCATCGAGTGGCTGGTGCGGCTGACCGGCCGCAAAGTGCGGCGCAAAGACGCGCCATGGCTGGATTGCGTGCTCGGGGAGCCCGGCTTGATTGGCGGCGGCGTCTACCAGGAGATTGCCAAGGAACACGGGCTGGACTTGCGTACGCCGCCCGATGCTGGACTGATTCCCGATTTCGGGGCTCTGCGTGGACCCTCGTTTGAGCCGGACGCAGTTGATCCGCGCATCCGCCATTTTTACGAACATGCGGCGCTCTATCATCTGGAAGTGTGGAGCGAAGTGTATTTCGCGGGGAAATTTGTGCTGTGGCTGCTGGTGGAGTTCATCAGCCGGCGCATGGATCAACTGAATTTTCCGATCTCGTCGATGGAAGTGGCCAAGGGGATGACCAGCGAGGTCGTCCAACTGCGCGAACCCCGGACCCAGAAATTGGTGCAGACGGGATGGCTGCGGAGGTTTCGGGCGACGGGCAAGGTGATTTACGCCGGGCTTTATACGACGGCGCAGATTCCAGGCGAAGAAAATCCGTGTGTGAAAGTGACATTCCCTTGTTACGGCAGCAGCAACGTGTATTTGCGGCCCTGCGCGTATCCCGATGGGTCTTTTGGGCTGGAATCCACGGGCGCAGCCTTCGGCAAATCCGGATTTTACCGGATCGTGGAGGCAGGGCCGGATGCATGGATAGTGCGCTGCTTCACGACGCTGCACGAGATTTTTCACGTGTACGCGGATGAAGAAGGCGTGTTGCGGACGGACCACGAAATCCGCTTCGTGGGACTGACGATTTTGCGGCTGCACTACAAGATGACCCTGGCGCCCAAGCGACCGGACATGAATTCCAGGGAGGCAAGTTCCCTGTTCCAGACCGCGTAGGATGGGCCGGGCAAAGGCGGCCCCTCGAAAATTAAAGTTTGAAGGGGAGTGTTTGGGGCGCGGGGCGGCTGTGGTGCTAACTGAGGATTGGTGGAGTGAGATGGCCGGGGCAAGAAGCGCGGGAGATTGAGGCCCAGTGCGTCAGGGGTGGGCGGCGGACAAATATACGAGCAGGCTCCGGGGGAGCGTGAGATTGCGTTGAACGCAAAGTTCAGTCGCCCCCTGGGGGCGTTTCGTTTTTGGGTAACGTTTCCCAGGGCCAGTTTTTTTCGGCCCTTCGGGCCTTGCGTGGTGACTTGAACAGTGTGAAGCGCCGGCACAATTCGTGCCACATAGCCAAGAGGGCCGAACACTTCGCGGCTCAGTGCAAGCAAGGTTGGCCCCTACAAAGGCATTGACAGGCACTGGTGCCACTTCCGGTGGCGAGCCGGCCATCGGGGCGAGCTGGCGGTGATGGTTGCGGGCTGTGAGTTGCGTGGGGTGGCGGGGTCCACTACACTGAAACTTCTTCAGAACAAGGCGGCATAAGGCCGCCCCTACACGAGGTGGAACTCGCTTTGCGCATTCTGCTGCGTCTTCTCCTATCCGTAGCTGCCTTTGCCTTGATCCTTTTTGCGGTGGCCGTGTGGTGGCTGGTGTATCGCCCGCTGCCGCAATTGGACGGGACCATCCATTTGTCGGGGCTGCAGGGCGAAGTGACGGTCGGGCGCGACAACTGGGGAATTCCACACGTCCGAGCGGGGTCGGTGGAAGATGCGGTTGAGGCGCAGGGCTACGTGGTGGCGCAGGACCGGCTGTGGCAAATGGACATCCTGCGGCGGGCCTCGCGCGGCGAACTTTCGGAAATTCTCGGGAATGCGACGCTGAAAATTGATAAGGATTTCCGGAATCTGAATTTCGGTCGCGCGGCTGACCGGGATTTACAGGACATGAATCCCGAGGCGCGGAGGCTGCTGGAGGCGTACGCGCGGGGCGTGAACTTGTTCATTCAACAGCACCAGGACACGCTGCCGATGGAGTTCACGCTGCTGAAATACAAACCGCAGCCGTGGAAGGCGAGCGACTCGCTGGTGATTACGGGATACATGTACCGGACGCTGACGGATACGCGGCAGCGTGAAATCGACCGGGCGATCGTCACGGCAAAGGTGGGGACGGAACTGGCGAAGGACCTCTACAACGAAGCGTCGTCGATGGATCATTTTGTGGTGGGCGATCCCAACGTGAAGGAAAAGGCCAATCCGGGCTCCGATGAAGATGACGACGATGACGACGATCAAATGGACCCGGAGGATGTGCTGAAAGCGGGGCTTGCGCCCGGATCGTTGCAAAATGCGATGGCGGAGCCGGACTTGACGGCTTTTTTCGCGGAGCAGGTGAAGCAGTGGCTGGACGGAAGCCAGCACGATATTCGCGGGACGCTGGGCAGCAACAACTGGGTGGTGAATGGAGAGCACACGGCCTCCGGCAAACCGCTGCTGGCGAACGACACACATCTGGAACTGACGATTCCGCCGATCTGGTATGAGATTCACATGACGGCGCCGGGATGGAACGTCAAAGGCATCACGCTGCCGGGCGCGCCGCTGGTGATCATCGGGCACAACGACCGCATTGCATGGGGCTTCACGAACAACGGCGCGGACGTGCTGGATCTCTACATCGAGACGTTCAATCCGGAGAATCCCGACGAGTATCGCGTCAACGGAAAATGGCAGAAGGCCGATGTATACGACGAAACGATTCACGTGAAGGGCGAGCCGGACGTACACGAACGATTGGTGGTGACGCGGCACGGGCCGGTGCTGTGGAACGAGGGCGAAACGTCATACGCGGTGAAGTGGACGGCGCTGGAACCTGGAGGATTGGCGAACAGCTATAACTGGCTGGGACGCGCGAAGAACTGGAAGCAGTTTCGCGAGCTGATGAAGATGGTATGGGGCCCGGCGCAAAACGCCGTTTATGCAGACGTAGAAGGAAATATCGGATACATCATGGCGGCGCGGGTGCCAATCCGGAAGAAAGGACGCGGCGAGGTGCCGGTCCCGGGCGATACGGATGCGTACGAGTGGACGGGATACATCCCGCTCGAACAATTGCCGCAGAGCTACAACCCAGAGAGCGGGCTGATTGTGACGGCAAATGCGCGCGTGACCGGGCCCGATTACAAACCATATCTGACGGATCGCTGGGAAGAACCGTATCGCACAGCGCGGATTTACGACCTGCTGCACGACAAGCACGACTTGCGACCGGAAGACATGCTGAAGGTGGAGACGGACACCTACAGCTATCCACACGTCTTTATCGGCGAACAGCTGGTGGCGGCGGCGAAGATCGCGCCGCCGAAGGACCCGCGCGCGCAGAAATTGATCCAGCAAGCGAAGGATTGGAACGGGATTGCGGAGGGCAATTCGTCCGTGGTGTCTTTCCTGGATGCCGCGCTCTACGAGACTCTCGATCTGATTCTGGAGCCGCAACTGGGGAAAGACACAAAGCTCTATAGCTGGCGGAAGATTGCGTTCTTGCAACGCATTTTGACGGATCGCCCGACGCGCTGGCTGCCGGCGGATTACAAGAATTACGACGAACTGCTGAGCGCGGCGGGGGATGGCGCAGTGAAGCGCCTGGAAAAAGAGACCCACAGCAGCAACCCGGACGACTGGGCATGGAAGCGGCTCAATTATCTGGACATGATGCATCCGATCGGGCGCGAGGGAATTTTGAGGAAACTTTTGAGCAAGACCGGCGAGTCGCAGTCGGGGACGCTTTTCAGCCCGCGGGCGGCTTCGCGGCATCATGGGCCGTCGGAGCGATTTGTGGCGAACCTGGCGGATTGGGATGAATCGATCTTGCTATTGCCGGCGGGCGAATCGGGCCAACCGGGCAGCGAACACTACACGGATCAATTTTCGTACTGGCTGAACGGAAAAGCGATTTATGAGCCGTTCAGCGATGCCGCGGAGACGAAGGTGCGCAAGCACTGGCTGACGCTGCAGCCTGTGAACTGAGTCCACTTCCCTGCCATGCCGGAACTTCCCGAAGTTGAAGCTGTGGCGCAGGCGCTGCGCCCGCTGGTGGTACGCCAGCGCATCCGCTGCGTGCACGTGTTCCACGCGATTGTGTGCAAGCCGCAGAGTGCGCCGCATGTCTCACGGATGGTGGAAGGCGGACGAGTGGAGGAGGTACTTCGCCGGGGAAAGTATCTTTTCCTTAGGCTGGACCGCGGCCTGGTGGAAATGCATTTTCGTTTTGACGGGCAACTGGTGTGGTTTCCCGGCGCGAAGGACATGCTGCGGCGGGCGAACGAGCCGGACGGCGTGCATGTGGACTTGGCCTTCGAATTCGGGAAGGGGGCGCTGGGGTTCAGCGATCACCGGCATTTTGGGCGGGTGCACGCGTGGGAATCGGAAGCGGAGTGCGCACCACTGCAAAGACTGGGAGTGGATGCGTTCGACCGGGAGTTCACGGCGAAATGGCTGCACGCGCGCGCTTCCGGGTCCAGGCGTTCGCTGAAAGAATTCCTGCTGGATCAGACGCGGGTGGCGGGGATCGGGAATATTTATTCGAGCGAAGCGTTGTGGCGTGCGCGGCTCGATCCGTGGCGAAGCGCAGGCTCGCTTGACGGCGCGGAATCGGCGCGGCTTCATAAAGCGATTGTGCGCGTTCTGCGGCGTGCTCTAGAATGTTGTCAGGATCCGGCGCCCGACTTTCGCGATCCGAACTGGTGGTTCCAGGGGCTGGAGAATATTTTGCGCGCGTACCAGCGGGAAGGCTTGCCCTGCCGTCGGTGCGGGCGGCCCATCCAGCGGGTTGAGCAGGGCGGGCGGGCGACCTACCATTGCGGGCATTGCCAGAAATAGGTTTGCGACAGGCACTTTCAGGACAAATGCATTGCGGAAGTTGACAGGCGGAGAGCGTGAACCAACCTGCACCGAAAAAACCCGAAGCGCCGAAGAAGCCGGATTTCGAAAAGTCGCTGGCACGGCTGGAAGAAGTGGTGCGCCGATTGGAGAGCCCGCAGCTTTCGCTGGACGAAGCCATGAAGCTGTTCGAGGAAGGCGTGGGATTATCGCACGAATGCCAGAAGCAGCTTGAGGAGGCCGAGGGCCGGGTGGAGATTTTGCTGAAGAAGGCGGACGGAAAGATGGTGGCCGAGCCGTTTGAGTCCGAAGGCGAGAAAGAAACGTGAGCACGGCGCAGCCTGGGCAATCCACCACTTCGATGAAGCTCCCTGCATTTTTTGAAGAAGACCGCGAGGCGGTGGACGCGCAACTGGAGCGGCTGCTGCCCACGGAGAGCGTGACTCCGGCGACGATTCATACGGCGATGCGGTATTCGGTGTTCGCCGGCGGGAAGCGCATCCGGCCGATGCTGTGCCTGGAAGCGGCGAGGATTTTTACCACGGATGTAGCGCCCGCGCTTTTTCCGGGTTGCGCAATCGAATTCATCCACACCTATTCGCTGATTCACGATGATTTGCCGGCGCTGGACAACGACGACCTGCGGCGGGGCAAGCCGACGTGCCACAAGCAATTCGGGGAAGCGGCGGCGATTCTGGCGGGCGACGCGCTGTTGACGCTGGCGTTTGAGACGATTGCGGCAGCACCGGTGAGGCCGGAGCGGCGCGTGGCGATGGTGACGGAGATTGCGACGGCCGCGGGGACGGTGAACGGAATGGTAGGCGGCCAAGTTGCGGATCTGGAAGCCGAGGGGAAGCCAGTGAGGCCAGAGATGCTCGAATACATTCACCGGTCGAAGACGGCCGCGCTGATTCGGGCTTCGGTTACGGCTGGCGCGATTTGTGCAGGAGCGTCGGTGGAAGACGTGGCAAGGTTGCGGCGTTTCGGCGAGACCATCGGCTGGGCGTTTCAGGTGACTGACGACATTCTGGATGTCGAAGAGTCGTCCGCCGCTTTGGGCAAAACCGCGGGCAAGGATATTGCCCAACAGAAAGCGACGTATCCATCGGTGTTCGGGCTGGAGAAGTCGCACCAGATCGCGAGAGAACTTGCCGAAAAAGCAATCGGTGAGTTGGATGCCTATGGAGCGAAGGCCGAGAGGTTGCGCGCGATTGCGGAATATCTGGTCCTTCGCCGCGCCTGATCCTCATTTCCATGAATGCAAAAGCGGAACGCAAGCGCCTGGACGTGCTGCTGGTGGAGCGCGGGCTGGCCGAGTCTCGCCACAGGGCGCAGGCGATGATTCTGGCGGGTGAAGTGGAGGTGGACCGCCAACGCAGCGGCAAGGCGGGGGCCCTGGTGCCTGAGTCTGCACACATCGAAGTGCACAGCCGGTTGCAGAAATATGCGAGCCGCGGGGGAGTGAAGCTGGAAGGAGCGCTGGAGGATTTTCAGGTGAGCGCCGCCGGAAGGATCTGCCTGGATTTGGGCGCCTCGACGGGAGGATTCACGGATTGCCTGCTGCAAGCGGGAGCGACGCAAGTCTATGCTGTGGACGTGAACACGGATCAATTGAGCTGGAAGCTGCGGGAAGACGAGCGCGTGGTGCAAATTAAGAAGAATGCGCGCGAATTGCGGGGGGAGGACTTGCCGGAGGCGGTGGACCTGGTGGTTGCCGACGTTTCGTTCATTTCGGTGACGAAAATCCTGCCCGGCGCGACGGCTTGCGCAAAGCCCGGTGCCGATTTCCTGATCCTGGTGAAGCCGCAATTTGAATTGCAGCGGGAAGACGTTGGCAAGGGGGGTATTGTGCGGGAGAAAGCGCTGCACGAGAGGGCGATTGCGAGTGTGCGGCGCGCCGCGGAGGCGCTGGGGCTGGACGTTCTAGGAGAAGCCCCGAGCAAGTTGGCCGGGGCCGAGGGCAACCAGGAGTATTTCCTTCACGGCAGAAAACCGGCTGCGGTAGAATCGCGGTAGTCCATGCGGCCCGAACCCACCTTTAAGAGAATCGGCATCATTTCTCGCCCGCGGCGCTCGAACATCGCCGAGGTGGTGCCTCCGCTGTTGCGATGGCTCAAGGACCGGGGGCTTCAGGCGGTCTACGACATCGAGACCGCAACGGTGCTAAAGGGAGATTTTGTCGGCAAAACGCGGCACCAGGTGGCGCAGGAGTCCGATCTGCTGCTGGTGCTGGGCGGCGACGGAACGATTCTTGCGGCATCGCGCGAAGCGGCGCATCACGATATTCCCGTTCTGCCGATCAACATGGGCAGCCTGGGATTTTTGACGAGCTTTACCGTTGAAGAGCTTTACCCGGCACTGGAAAGCGCGCTGGCGGGACAAGCGAAGATTGAAGAGCGCGTGCTGCTGGCCGTTGAACGCACGCACGGGGACGAACTGCTGACGCAGCAGCGCGTGTTGAACGACGCGGTGGTGCACAAAGGCACGCTGGCGCGGATGATCGAAGTGGAGCTGCATGTCAATGGCGCGTTCGTGTGCCGGTATCGCGCCGATGGATTGATTGTGGCGTCGCCGACAGGCTCGACGGCGTATTCGTTGTCGGCGGGAGGCCCGATTGTGCAGCCGGGAGTGGCGGCGATTCTGGTCACGCCGATTTGCCCGCACACGCTGAGCGACCGGCCGGTGGTGATCCAGGACACTTCGGTGGTGGAGTTACGCCTGGCGCAGAGTTCCGACTCCGTCTTTTTGACCCTGGACGGGCAAACCGGCGTGCCGATGCAGATTGGAGATCGCGTGCGGATTGTGCGTTCTGAGGAACGGTTGAAACTGATTCAGCCGCCGAACAAGAATTATTTTGAAATTTTGCGGAATAAGTTGAAGTGGGGCGAAGCGTAGGATTCAACCGAGCACGTCGGTGCGAAGCAGATCCAGGTGCGTTTCGCGGCGGCGGATGAGCTTGGACTTTTTACCGGAGACGAGGACTTCGGCGGCGCGGCACCGCGCGTTGTAGTTGGAAGCCTGCGAGAAGCCGTAGGCCCCGGCCAGCCAAATAGCCAGTAAGTCTCCCCGAGAAATATTTCCCAGCGGCCAATCGAGCAGAAAGGTGTCGCCGGTTTCGCAGACCGGGCCGACGACGTCCACGCGTTTGCGGGAATTCGCGTTGTTTGCTCCGGCTTGCCTGACGACGGTGATGGGATGCGGAGCGTCGTAGAGGACCGGGCGCATCAGGTCGTTCATGGCGGCATCCACGATCACGAACGATTTGCGGCCATTCGTCTTGGTGTAGAGCACGCGGGAGAGCAGGACGCAGGATTCGGCGACGATGGACCGACCGGGCTCGAGCAGCACTTTCACGCCGAGGGGCTGCGCAATTTCGGCGATCATTTTCGCATAGTCGGTGCGGGAGGCGGCGTGCTCGCGCGTGTAACGGACGCCGAGGCCGCCGCCGACGTCGAGAGAGTCGAGAGCGACGCCCTGCTCGCGGAGATCGAGCAAATAACCGGCCAGGCGCTGCAACGCGCGGCGGAAGGGCGGCAAGGCAACGATTTGGGAGCCAATGTGGGCGCTAATTCCCTGCCAGCGGATTGCCTTCGAACGGCGATGCGCCAAATAAAGCTTGCGTGCCTCCGGCCAGGCGATGCCGAATTTGTGTTCTTCGCGGCCAGTGGCAATGTGCGGGTGACCACCGGCGCTGACGTCGGGATTGACGCGGATAGAGACGCCGGGGCGGTTGGATGAACCGCGCCTGAAACGCGAGGACTCCTCGATAAATACGTCAAGTTCGGCGGGAGACTCCACGTTGAATTGCAGGATGCCATGAGGATCGCGGCGATTGGGCCGGTAGCGGAGGGCTTCACGGATTTCTTCGCGGCTTTTTCCCACGCCGGAAAAAACGATGGAACGGCCGGAGATACCGAGGTGGCCGAGGTGCGCGAGTTCGCCGCCGGAAACGATGTCGAACCCGCTGCCGAGCCCGGCCAGATGCCGGAGCAGCGAGAGATTGCCATTGGCTTTGACGGCAAAGCAGACGAGGTGGGGAACGGCGGACAGGCCAAAATCGATTTCGCGAAAAGCGCCGGAGATCGCTTGCCTGCTATAGACGTAGCTTGGCGTTCCCAAGCGGCGGGCGATTTCGGAAAGCGGGACTTGCTCGCAAAATACTTCCGGCGCGGATTTGCCGTGGCGCTGCCAGGAAAAATGGGGGAGATATCGCGCGGGGTCCACGTAAGGCAACCCCCTCCGGGCCTTGACGTGCGCGCTCATTTGACTTTCATCACCACCAGGGTGCGATCGTCGGAGAGCGGCGCGCTTTGCGAAAACCAATCGACTTCGCGCAGAATGCGGTCGGCCAATTCGGCGGAGGTCAATTCATGTTGCTGCTCGATCAGCTTGCGCAGGCGCTCGGTGCCAAAGAGCTGGCCTTCACTGTTGGAGGTTTCGGCGATGCCGTCGGAATGGAAGACAAGGATGTTGCCTGGATCGAGGGTGACGCTCCACTCATCGTAGGTCACGTCGTCAAAAATCCCCAACGGGAAGCCGGTGAGCTCGATGCGGTCGCAGCGGTCGTTCTTGTAGAGAAGCGGCTGCGACTGGCCGGCGTTGGCGACGCGGAGCTTCTGGCGGCCTTTCTGCCAGGTGCCAAAGCACGCGGTCATGAAACGCCCTTCGATGCGGCGCTCGCCGACGAGCTGGTTCATCTGGCGGAGCATTTCGGCGGGCTGCAACTTTTGAGGGGCGAGGCTGCGCATAATGCCGATGGCGACGGCGCCGAAGAGAGCGGCCGCGGTTCCCTTCCCGCTGACGTCGCCCAAAGCGATACCCAACTGCTGGGGGCCGTAGCGCAGAAAATCGTAGAGGTCGCCGCAGACTTCGCGGGCCGAGAGATAGCGAGCAGCGACATCGAGGCCGTAATCGTCGGCGGGCACGGGGCGGAGCAAAGCGCCCTGAATGCGCTTGGCGGCTTGCAGTTCGCGTTCCATGCGGGCTTCGTCGCGCGCCAACTGTTCGTAGAGCCGGGCATTTTCGAGAGCGACGGCAAGATTGGCAGCAAGGATGGTGAGCGTCTGCACGTGCTCCTCGGTAAAGTAATTGAGTTGCGGGCTTTCGAGATCGAGGACGCCGGTGACCTTGCCCTTGAAGATCATGGGAATCGCGAGTTCGGAGCGCGTTTCGGGATTCATCATCAGATAGCGGGGATCCACGGAGACGTCCGGGACCAGCACCGGTTCGCGCAAGGTAGCGGAGGCACCGACGATGCCTTCGGTGGCGGCAACGCGCAGCTTTCCCTGGACGCGCTGGCCGTGCTTGACGTCGAGGCGATGGCGAAAGATCTTCTGCTCCTCGTCGTAAAGCATAATGCTGATGATCTGGTAGTCGATGACGCGCTTGACGAGTTCAGCGGCACGGCGAAGCAACTCCTCGACTTCGAGGATGGAACTGATTTCGCGGCTGACCTCGTTCAAAACCAGCAAGGTTTCCGCCTGGGCGCTGACTTTCTGAAAGAGGCGCGCGTTTTCGATGGCCACGGCGAGGCGGCTGGCGAGTAGGGTGATGACCTTCTGCTGGTCGTCGGTGAAATAGTCGAGGTGGCGGCTTTGAATATCGAGGACGCCTACGGTCTTGCCGCGGAAGACGAGCGGAACGGCGAGTTCCGACTTCACGCTGTCAATGGCGTTAATGTAGCGGGAATCTTGCGAAACGTCGTTGACGCGCACGGGCTGCCCACCAGCCACGGCGGTGCCGGTGATGCCCTGGCCTACGGGAACACGGAGATTTTCGGCGAGGCCGGGTGGATAGCCGATGGCGAAGCGATGTTTAAGATAGGTGCCGGTGTCGTCGAGCATCAAGACACCGAAAAATTCGTAGTCGATGAAGCGCTTGATAAGGACCGCGGTGTGAGAGAGGACCTCATCCAGATCAAGCGAGGCGTTGACCTCTTCGCCGATTTCGGCAAGGGTGGCCAGCACGTCAGCGGACACCTTGAACTGTTCCGCCGTGGTTTGCGTTCCTGATTTCGACTGGGTGGCGTCCATGAATGGAAATAGTATAACAGGCGATTCGCGGCGCCATCGGTGGCGTTGGGCCGCTTACACTTCGATTTTCGTTTTACCCCTGGGCCCCAAACGGACCACGCAGACGTCGGGAAGATTGCGATAGCGCTCGTCGAAATCGAGGCCGTAACCCACCACGAATTCGTTGGGAATGACAAAGCCGGTGTAGTCGGCGCGGACGTCGGCGATGCGGCGTTCAGCCTTGTCGAGCAGGACCGCGACGCGCAGGTGTTTCGGCTTGCGCTCCTCAAACAGGCGCAGCAGATACCGCAGGGTGAGACCAGTGTCGAGGATGTCCTCGACGACGAGGACGGAGCGGCCCTCGATGCTGACGTCGAGGTCTTTGATCATTTTCACTTCGCCGGTGGAGTCCATGCCTTTGCCGTAACTGGAAACGGAAATGAAGTCGAAGGAGACCTCGCCGCCCATTTCGCGGGCGAGATCGGCCAGGAAGAGGACGGAACCCTTGAGCACGCCGACAAGATGCATCGGCTCATTCGGAAAATCGCGGCGAATTTCCTGGGCCAGTTCGCGGACGCGCTCGCGAATGCGTTTGTGAGAGATGAGGATGCGAAGAGACTCCTCGGCGCGCTGGCCGGGCTTGGCTCTGGTGGTGCGCTTGGCAGCGGTGGTAGGCAAGGGCAATCCTCCTTTATTGAAATGCGGGATCTCTTATTCGATCCAATCGGCGACGAAGATGTTGGTTTCGTGCGGCACCTTGCCGTTGCGATTGGAAGCCCAGACGAGGCGCTTCCCGTCCGAGGAAAACATGGGAAACGCGTCGAAATCGGGATCGAAGGTGATGCGTTCCTGGCCGGAGCCGTCTTCGTTGATCAGGTAGAGATCGAAATCACGGCCGTTTTTTGGGTCGGCCTGGTTGGAGGCGAAGATGATGCGCTTGCCGTCCGGAAACCAGTAAGGGGCGAAATTCGCAGCGCCGTTGCGGGTGACTTGGTGCTTGTTCGTACCATCGGCGTTCATCACCCAGATTTCGAGATTGCCGGGACGAATGAGGCCCTGCGCGTAGAGATCTTTATAGTCCTTGAGTTCTTCGGGGGTTTTCGGGTGTTGAGCGCGATAGACGATTTTGGTTCCGTCGTAGGACCAGAAGGGGCCGCCGTCGTAGCCCAGCTCCTGCGTAAGCTGTTTCACGTTGGAGCCGTCGGCATCCATAGTGAAGATATCGAGGTCGCCGTTGCGCGTGGAGGTGAAAACGACGTGCTTGCCATCGCGGGTGATGGTGGCCTCCGCGTTGTAGCCGGCGGCGTGGGTGAGTTGCTTCAGATCGGAGCCGTCGGGCTTGGCGGTATAAATCTGATAGGTGCCGTAGATGGGCCAGACGTAGCCGTGGGAATAGTCGGGCTTGGGCGGGCAATCGGGGCTGGCGGCGTGGGTCGAAGAGAAAAGAATTTTGTCGCCCGAGGGGAAGAAGTAGCTGCAGGTGGTACGGCCCTTGCCGGTGCTGAGAATTTTTGGCACGGGAGGCTCGCCGCCGGGTGTGTCTACGACCATGGAGTAAATCTGGTCGCAGGGCACTCCTTCGCCCTGATGCTGGAAGATTAACTGTTTGTCGTCGGCGGAAAAATAGGCTTCCGCGTTCTGGCCGCCGAAAGTGAGCTGGCGCGCGTTTTTGAGGTGCTTTTGTTCCTGCGGATGCAGGATGGGAACGTCGGGGCGAACTCGGATGAAGACGGGAGAGTAGGGCGCTCCATACAAGATGGCGGCGGACACCAAAACTCCCAACGAGGGACCGATCCAATTGCGAGTGAGCACTATCGCACGGCTCCATAGACCGAAAGATGTAACGGCTATCTTCGCTGTTCGAGCTTCACGTCCGCGGATACTTCCTTGCCATCGCGCAGAACGGTGACGCGGACCACTTCGCCGACCTTGCTGCGCCGCAGGGCATCCGTGAAATCGTAAAGGTTCTTAATGGGCATATCGCCGAATTTGATCAAAACATCTCCGGCTCTGAATCCAGCTTTGGCGGCGGGAGAGCCGGGCTTGATGTCGGAAAAGCGGACGCCGTTTTCCGTTTGGCCGAAGTCGGGAATCGAACCGAAGTACGGGCCATATCCACCGCCGCTGGAAATGCCGCCTGCATGGGGATTCGTGTCGGCAACGGCAATGAATTTGGGGCCTTCGGGCGCGTCGTCCAGCGCGACGGTGGTGGAAGCCACCACATTCAGCAGCCGGGCCGCGGCCTCGGAGTTGATTTTGTCCCAGGTGTCGGAGGGCTTGTGGTAGTCGCTATGGAGGCCGGAAAAGAAAAAGAGCACGGGGATTTTTTGGGTAACGAAGGAAGTGTGATCGCTGGCGGCATAGCCGGTTTGGGAATATTCGAACTTGAGATGGGAGCCGTCATGAGCGTTGTCGAGGACTTTCTGGAAGGTGGAGCCGGTGCCGACGCCGCCGATATATACCTTGTCGTTCTTGATGCGGCCAATCATGTCCATGTTGAGCATGGCGATGGCTTTGTCGAGCGGCCTGGTGGGCGACTTGACCCAGGCTTCGGAGCCGAGGAGGCCCAACTCTTCGCCAGCGAATGAGGCAAAGAGAATGCCGCGCTGCAATTGGCCTTTCATCGGCGCGAGAAGGCGCGCGAGTTCCAGAAGGCCGGCGGTGCCGGAGGCGTTGTCGTCGGCACCGGGATGAATCTGGCCGAATTGCGAAGGGGCGAGGGAATCGAAATTGCCGCGGCCGAGATGGTCGTAATGCGCGCCCAGGATGATGTATTCATCGGTCTTTCCGGGCAGGTAGGCAAGGACGTTGTTGACGGTGGCGCGGGTGGTTTCGATATCAATGGCGAGCGAGGCGCGCAGGGTGTCTGGGAATGCGAAGGAAGCGGGCCTGGAGTTGGAATTGATTGCTTCCTGAACATCCTTGAGCGACTTCCCTGCCGCCTGGAACCAGGGAGCAGCGGTGGCGTTCTTCACCTGGGCGAAAAGAATGCCGACGTTTTCCGGGCCGCTGACGCTGCCGAAACGGGTGAGCAGGTCTTCTTCGCCGTCTCCCAGTTTGCCATTCAGCAGAATTAAACCCCTGGCACCGTGGTTGCGGGCATTGATGGCTTTGGTGATGAACTGGGAATGGTGCGTCAGGCCCTGGTTGCCGGACTTGGCGGCGAATCCCGCGGGCTCGTAGCGGAGGATTACGACGATTTTGTCTTTCGCGTCCAGGCCGGCATAGTCGTCGTAGCCGAATTCCTCAGCTGTAATGCCATAGCCTGCGAAGACCAGCGAAGCATCCGCCTTCCCGGAAGCGGAAAAACTAAAGGGGACGTAGTCCTGGTTGAGCTTCAGCTCGTTTTTGGCTTCGCCGCTCTGGATGTGCAGGTGATTATTGCCTCTGATTTTGGCGCCGGTGGTGACGGTGAAGGGCTGGAGATAGCCCTTGGCGCCAGCGGGTTGGAGGCCGAGACTCTTGTAGCGATTTTCGAGGAAGTGTTGCGCGCGGGTGAGTCCCTTGGTGCCGTCGCCACGGCCTTCCATCTTGTCCTGCGTGAGCGTTTTGATGTCGGTGAGATAGCGCTGGCTGTCCGCAGGGCCGATGGCGGGCGCGGCCGCCAAGGCAAAACTCGCCGCGAGCAACAGGAGCGCGGCGGAGCGGAATCTGGAGGAGAGCGATCTCATGCCGAAGGCGTCCGTCCCTGGACCGCAAGGCAACGGTTGCACCCTTGCGGCGAATTTCCCATCCTATGTGGAGCCTGCTAGCCTGTCAATTCGCGCAGTGTGCCAAAGGGAGCGTTATCGGTGACGTCAAACCACACAAGAAGACCGGAGCCGTGGCTGCGAGGCACGTTGACGGATGTGCCGCCGGTGGCGCGGGGTGTTTTGCACGCGCTGGAACTGGCACGGGAAGATTTACACCGGTGGTGTGACGGCCTGAGCGTCGGGCAGATTCACGCGCGGCCCGGCGGACTGCCTTCGGTGGCTTTCCAGTTGCGGCACATTGGCGGGAGCGTGGACCGGCTGTTGACCTATGCCGAGGGCGGGACGCTGTCGGAGGCGCAGTTTGCAGGCCTTACGCAGGAATCCGCGACACACGAAGAGATGGCGGAGGAGCTACTGAAGGATCTCGACGTGGCACTCGAACGGGCCTGCGAACGGGTGCGGGCACTGGCGACACTGGATTATTCCTTGCGCCGAGAGGTGGGGCGCCAAAAATTGCCGACCACTCTTGGGGGCTTGCTGGTACACGTTGCCGAACACACGCAGCGCCACGCGGGCCAGGCGGTTACCACGGCCAAACTGATTTCGGGTTCGAATTCTTTCTAGCTATACTTTCAACACCTTTCATGATTCCTCTATTCAAGGCCACGATACTGGTGCTCTCGGCGCTGTTTCCGATTGTGAATCCGCTGGGCGGCGCTCCGCTGTTTCTTTCCCTCACGCGATACTACACGACAGAGCAACGCAGGCTGCTTTCGCGGAACATCGCCATCAACAGCGTTGTTCTCATCATTGGGTCGTTTCTGATTGGAACGCATATCCTGGCTTTTTTTGGAATTTCTATTCCCGTAGTGCAGGTGGGCGGCGGTTTGGTGGTGGTTTCGACGGGCTGGGCGATGTTGAAGCAGCGCGACGAGGACGAAACGAAGGCCGACGTCCATCGAAGCGTGGATACACAGGATTTATTCCAAAAGGCTTTCTATCCGCTGACGTTGCCGCTCACGGTGGGACCTGGAACCATCTCCGTAGCGATCACGCTGGGCGCCAACGAGCCTCATCGGGGTCATATGATTTTGTTCTCGATCATTGGCGCCGTGATCGGGTCCGTGCTGGTGGCCGCGAGCGTTTATCTTTGTTATGCGTACTCCGACCGGCTGGCCCGGGCGCTGGGCGCGACTTCGATGAGCGTGATCATGCGGCTATCGTCGTTTTTATTGGTATGCATCGGCGTGCAGATTATGTGGAACGGGCTTTCGGAGATGCTGAAATCGCTGCCGGTGTTCGGGCATGTATAAGGTTGCGGAGTTGCGCAGGAGCGACAATCCCGGGTGAAGAGTTATTTCCAGATCGGCAGTTCGCGCCTGCCGAGCAGTGCTTCCGCGGCCCACGTGCCAAGATAGACGGATTGCGCGACGCCGTGGCCGGAAAAGCCTCCCACGACCAGTGCATTGCGGTTCTGCGGATGCCGCTCAAAGATGGGTTTCCAACCTTGGGTGATGCAGATCGGGCCGCCCCAGCGGCGTGCGATCTGGACGTTGCACAATTCCGGATGCAAACCGTGGATGCGTTTTTCGAGCCGGGCAAACAGTTCGGCGGCTTCCCCTTTCGTGACATCGAGGGCGTAGACATCGCGCCAATCTGCAAAGTGGACCAGGCCGCTGCCGAAGATGATTTGCCGGCCGAGCAGGCGTCCCCAAAGATAAGGAAGATCGACAGTGTAAAAGGATTTTCCTTCGCCGAGGCCGATCGCTTCGAGAACAGATGGAGCGAGCTCTTCGGTGGCAACGGCGAGGGTGAAGCAGGATTCGGCGCGCTGCGTCCAGCCGGTGAGCTCGAAGGCGAAGGCGTTGGTGGCGAAGAGGACGTGTTTTGCGTTTAATTCGCCGATGGAAGTGTCGAGGCGAATGGGGTCCGCGAAATCGCAGCGTTCCACCGCGGCGTGTTCGAACAGGAGCGCACCCGCCCGGGCGGCGGCTGACGCCAGCCCGCTGACAACTTTTCCCGGATTCACCGAGCCGCCGGGGACTTCCTTGACCGCGGAGAGCTGGCCGGAATCGCTCCAACGAATGGGGGAATGCGGGAGGGGCGCGCTGCGGCCGAGTTCATAGACGCCAGGAAGGTGCAAGTCCGCGTCGAGGTCGAGATCCTGGAATATTTGACGATAGCCGGAGAGCACATCGCCGAGGCCCGCGAGATCGCCGACGGCGGATTCGGCGAGCGCCATTCCACCGGTGTGCCCGCTGGCACCATCGCCGACGCGGCCCGCTTCGAGGAGCGCGACGGAAGAGTCCGGAGCGAGGCGCTTGAGCCACGCGGCGGCGGCAAGGCCGGTGAACCCACCGCCGACGAAGGCAAAATCAACCGATGATGGCAAGGGCCGCGGCTCGGCCTGGTACGTGATAGTCCAAGGGCGATTGCCCCAGTTGAGTGTCGGCGTCACGGGCTCGTGCTCAGACCATAAAACAGAGAGGCCTCACTGGTTGGATGCGGCGAGGCCTCGCGGAACTGCAGGAAGGCCGGTTAGAAAAGCGCGGTGGGGCGACGCGTCCAGGACTTCCCTTTGGCCCTGGCGATCTCTTCGACGTCCTTCACATACGCGCCGGCCTGCGTGAGGATGTGGTGCAGATCGTTGCCGATGCTGATGAAGGAGAAACCCTTGTCGAGGAATTCACCGACGCGGGAGGTTCCGAAGAGGAAGAGCCCCAGGATGACGTTGTTGCGGCGGGCGGCGGCAATGAGTTTTTCGGTGGCCGCGCCGAGTTCGGGCGAAGTGTACATGTGGGGAAACTCGTATTTGTCGTAGAGGCCCATGGACATGCACAGGTCGTTCTGGCCGAGGAAGAGGAGGTCGACGCCGGGAACGGCGGCGATTTCGTCAATGTTCTTGATGCAATCAGCGGTCTCCACCTGCAGTGCGACAATGACGTTGTTGTTGGCGGCGCCGGCATAGCCGAGCAAGCCTTCCTTGTTCATGCTGCGCTGGGGAAAGTAGACCGAGCGCGTGCCCACCGTGGGATACCGCGTGCAACTGACCGCCTGGCGCGCCTCCTCGGCGGTATTGATGTAGGGGACCAGGACGCCGTCCGCGCCGATGTCCAGCGACTGTTGGATGCCGGCACGGTCGCTGTAGCCGCCGACACGGACCAGCGATTTGGCGCCACCGTTGGAAATTCCAGAGATCATTGCAGAGAGTTTTTCGAAGCCCATCGGACCGTGCTGCGAGTCCACGAGCAGCCAATCGTAGCCGCTGTGTGCGAGTTGCTCGGCGACGGTGGGGCTGTGCGAATTTAGGAAGAGGCCGAGTTTCGGTGAACCGGCACGCAGATGTTGCTTGAATTCGGCGCCTGTCAGGGTGCCTGCAGCCATGGGAGAGCTCCTTATGCGGAAATGAGTGCGAATAGAATCGCGTAAGTTTACTAGAGGACGGTACAGGTGAGGAAGGGCGGGAAGAAGTGAAGATGAATGGGATGTGAACGGAGGGTGGGGAAGCAGGAAACCGCGAGCAGGTGACGCGATGAGCGTTTGAGGGCGGGCTACCGGTTGGATCGAAGAATAAGCCCTACCTGCCTTCCCGGGTCCGGACAATCCGAAGGAGGCCGCTACAAATACTTGATCAGGACGACCTCATTGCGGGCTTCGTTGTAGACAAGTTCGTCGACGAGTTGCTGGGTGAGCATGAGGCCGAGGCCGCCGGGGCGCAAGCCCTTTTGTTCACGCACGGTCATGTGGGCCATGGGATCGTCCTCGGGATTGCTGACGGCGGCGTGCTTGAGGTCTTCCAGCTTGAAACCCGGTCCGGGATCGTCGAGCCGGTACATCAGGAGCTTTCGGGTGCGGATATAGGAGATGCGCACCTTGAGGTTGGGATCGAGCCGGCCGCCCCATTCGATGGCGTTGTTGAGAAGCTCGCGGAAAGCGTAGCCCACTTTTTCGAGGACGTCGGGAGGCAGATCGGTTTCCAGACGCGACAGAAAACTCTGCACGCGGGCGACGACGGAACGTTCGCAGGGGACGAGAAGCTCCACCCAGTGTTTATTGGCGGAGAGCACTTCGATCGGCGGTGTGGCAGGGTCTTCGGAAAGCGCGTTTTCGACAACGCTGAGAAGGATGTTGGCCTCGATCGGTTTGGCGAGGAATTGATAGACCTGCCCGATGAGCGATTTCAGGACGGTGTCGGAGGTTTTGTCCGAAGTCATGACAATGATTTTGGGGATGTGGCTTTCGCCGTGAAGGGTGGCGATCAGGCCCAGGCCGCTCATTTTGGGCATCCAGATATCCAGCAGGAGGAGGTCGAATTCCTTTTTCTTTAGGGTGCGCAAGGCGCTGGCGCCGTCGCTGGCCGTGCTGACGTCGTATCCCCTTCTCTTCAGAATGCCGGCAATCATTTCGCGTGTTGTGGCATCATCTTCCGCAACAAGGATCTGGGGCATACTCGGGACTCCGCTGGTCGAACTCGAATTTGCCGCGCACCAAGCTCACCGCCGGTGTTTGCCCCGATTTCGGGGATGCCTGGGCCGCTTCCTGGCGGGCCTGGCGGCGGTTTGATTTGCGTATCCTCTCAGGTTTCCGAGGAGATTCGCAATCTCTTCCTTTAACGGAGCGAGAAGGGGTTGGGCGGACGCGAGATCGCCGGTGCGCGCGAGTTCCTGCAATTCCTGCGCGTGCAGCCGGGCCTGTTCCGCTCCGAAAATACTGACCGATCCTTTCAAGGCGTGGGCCAGGGAGGCGAGCGTGCCGGCACTCTTACGCCGTAACGCCGTGCTGATTGCAGAGAGCCGCTTGGGAGTATCGCGGAGAAAGGTGGCGATCATGCGCTTCAAAAGAGCGGGGTCGCCGCCGACACGCTCGAGCAGCGCCGCGTAACTCAATTCGGCGGGCGTCTGCGATTGGGTCAAGCCGGGCGGTGAAGAATGCTGCTTCGCCGCAGTTTGCAAGATGCCCAGGAGATCGTCCATGCGAAACGGCTTGCCAAGTACGGTGTCGAATCCCGCGGCCTTGAGGCGGCGGACGTCTTCAGCACCCGTGTTTCCCGTGGAGGCAACCAGAAACGCGCGCGACTTTTTACCTGCTTCGCTTTTGCGAATGGCGCGAGCCACTTCGTCGCCGGTCATCCCGGGCATTTCCTGGTCGAGGAGAACGAGTTCAAACTTTCTCGAGCGGAAGAGCCGCATGGCCTGCTTCCCATTCGCGGCGGCAGCAACTTTATGACCCTTGCGCTTCAACTGGTAGGTGGTGAGGGTGCGAATATCTTTCTGATCGTCGGCGAACAGAATATGGAGCGGCGGAACCCGCTGGGCGGAAGACCCGGCCGGAGAGTTCGCCGCGATATGTTTCGCGGCGGGAATAGCGGAATCCGAATCGGCGATGGCGCGGGCCAAGCGAAACCAGAAACGCGAACCTTTTACGGGGAGCGTGACGCATCCGATGCTGCCGCCCCAGCGTTCCACGGTGATGCGGCAAAAGTAGAGACCCAGGCCGGCTTTGCCGCCGCTGTGCTTCCCCTTCAGGAAGAGTCCGAAAATCTGTTCCGGCCGCAGATCGTTCGGAAGGCCGGGGCCTTCGTCGTCAATATAGGCCTTCAGAAACGCCCCTTCATCCTCGAAGCCGACGGCGACGCGTGCTCCGGAGGGCGTGTAGCGGAGAGCGTTCTCCAGGAGGTTCGAGAAGATTCGCTGGAGACGCGACGGCTCGGCGCGGACGGGCCACGCGATAGTCTCGTCGGCAGAAGGGGTGAAAGACAGATGCACGCCCTTGGCCACGAAAGTGGGGCCCAAAGCGGCCATGGTTTTTCGGGCGCAGTCGAGAAGGTCGGTGGAGGCATTTTCTTCGGTGCCAGCATCGAGCGAAGCGCGCAGGTCAGCGGAAAACGTATGGAGGATGTCGCGAATCATCGTTTCCTGCTGCTCGCCGGCGAGTTTCCCGAGAGTGAGGAATTGGCGAGAGCGTTCGGTGATGGACTCGTCGGCGAGGCAATCCAAGGCCACATGCATAACGCTAAGCGGCTGCGACAAATCGTGGACAATGCAATGCAGCAGGATTTCTTTTTTCTGGATTTCGCGACCCAGGCGTTCATGATCGAGCAGCGCGTTGCGCGCCGTCTGCAAAACTTTTGTCCGCTCGCGCAAATCCGTCTCCGGGCTGAAGAGGGCGACGACGCGCTTGCCGTCGAGGAGCAGCGCGCGGGCTTGCAGGGGAATTTCGCGGCCGGAGGGCGTTTTTTCGATCCACGTTTCCGAGCGGCAGCCGGCGGCATTCGGCGACTCCCAATAGGCCTCGGCCTCCAGAAGGAAATTCTCGAGAAAAGGCGATTGTTCAGACAAGGCCAGCGGAATCGTGGCGCTTTCCTTTTGGCTCCATAGCTCCAGGAACCACGTGGGAAGTTTGGCAATGGGGAGGAAGGCGCCGTCGCCGCGGTACTCGAGCAACGCGAAGCCCATCTGGGCCAGAAATGTTTCGCGGAGGTCCGGCATGTTCATCCCAGTATTTTCCGCGCAAGGAGAGAGAAGGCCTCTTCGACGCCTTCACCGGTTTTTGCGCTGGACCGCAGCACGCTCCATTGCTGCGCAGCGAGTTGCGATTCATCCGCGGCATCCAGTTCCCAATCCTGCAACAGGTCGCACTTGTTGAGGACGAAAACAAAGGGAATTGCACCGGCTTCTTCGCGCGCGCGCCGCTCGAGCTCCTGCGCTTTATCGAGTGTCGCCTTGCGCGTGCCGTCGGCCACCAGCAGATAGCCGGAAGCGCCACGGAGATAGGTCCAGCGCATTTTCTGGTAGTCGTCGTCGCCGTAGATATCCCAGAGGACGAGCGAAGCCTCCTTGCCGCCGACTTGAATATTTTTCTTGTCGATTTTCACGCCGACGGTGGTCTGATAAACGTCCGAATAGATGCTTTCGACAAAGCGGCGAACGAGACTGGTCTTCCCGACGGCAAACGACCCGAGCATGCAAATTTTCTTTTGGAGCATGGCCGGGCGCTACGGGGTCCGGACCACGACGCGGAAGGTGACGCTGCGGTTGAATTCGCGGTTGGAATCGGAGACCTCTGGACGAAGCGGTTGCGTGGTGCCGACGCCAAGGGTGCTCACACGATTCTCCGGGACGCCGTTCTGGCCGAGTTCCCAAGCAACGCGATCGGCCCGGCGCTGGCTGAGATTCAGATTGGATGTTTCCGCACCGGTGGAATCGGTGTGGCCGACAATCTGGACGGACACATCCTGATGCAACGCCTGCGCGGCCGCAAGAAGCGATTGGATGCTGCCGGCGAATGTTTTCAGCGAGGCGCGTTCGGAGGCAGAAAGGGCGGCGCTGGCAATCGGGAAGCGGACGAGGGCACGCGCAATCTCGGACTTTGCCTGCGTGAAGGCCAACTGATCCGGCTGGAGCTCAGGCGCGAATTGGAGGGAGTGAATGCCGGGAATCAGGGGGGCTTTTGCCTGAACGTCTTTGACCCAGCCGACGGTGGCAGTTCCGGAAACTTGCAGGACGCCGTCTTTGACAGCGAGCTTCGCCCCGGCAGGGGGCGAGAGAAGCGCGGTTGCGCGCTGCTGCACGATGCTGTCGTCGAGCGCGTAGTAGCCTCCCCAGTGAAATTCGCCTTTCGCGGGATTCACTTCGGATGCCTTGATAATTTCGCCAGGGGCGGCCGCCAAGGGATCGCGCATTCCGCGCACGACAAATTTGCCGTCTTCACGTGCGAAGGAGGTGATCACGTAGCCCGGCTGAGCGCGGAAGGAGTCCACCAGGCGTTCCCAGCGGGAATATTGGACGGCGCGCCAGCCGAACCATCCGGCGACGAGCAACAGGAGCAAAGCGGCGGTGGCGTAGACGAAGCCGAAGCCACGGGGCTGGGCTTCTTCGCGATAGCGGTGTTCCAGGCAGCGGGCGAGTTCGGGATTCACCCTGGCGAAGGGGGAAGAGTCCCCCTCGAAAGCGTCGAGCTGCGCGGCGTAATCACGATGAATATTTTCGAGGACTTCGGCCATGCGGTCGTGCAGGTCGCGGGGAGCGATGCCGCGAATCACGCAAGCGAGAATGGCATAAGGGCCCTGCTCGATCCAGACGTCGAGGTCGCCAACGTTCATGCGATTGATTCCCTGCCCTTGCGGGGTGTGAAACGAATCGCGGACGAAATCCTGAATGGCGGAGAGCATGCCGGAAACCAGGCTGGGATCCTGCATGGCGACGGCCGGGGCTACGGCGTGGCCCAAGGGCAACCCGGTTTTCTTGTGAATCAGAAACACCTGTTCAACCCGGAAAACCAGGCTGTGGAGCAAGGCGACTTCCGTGAAGCTACGGCCGGTGCGCAAGGCTTCGAAGCGCCACTTGAGGCCTTTGACAGAGAGGCTCTGATCCAGGACTTGATTGAAGGATTCGAGGAACGAACGCAGGGTTTCAAGAATGCTGCGGCGGATGGCCGGACCCATGACGGGAAAGAGCGCATTGGCGAGAGTGCCGGGATCGTTGCGGACGGATTCCCGCAAGGCGGTTTCGATGGTCGGGGTGAGCGCGGCGCTCAGGGCTTCATCGCCACCCTGCTTGCGGCGGAGCTGGATAGCTTCCGCGACGACGCTGCCTACGTCTTCCGTGCGCGATTCGGGGTCGTCCACGCGCTGCTGCAATTGCTGGAGAGCCTGCTGCTCGGGCGCAAGGATCAGTTCGCGAAGCTCCTGATAAAGCTGCTCGTCGTCCTCGCGGGGAGGCGGTTCGGGTTCGGGCGCGGAGGAGGAATCGGCCGGTTTAGGCCGAAACTCCAGCGGGTCGCGCGAACTTTTCGGGGCGGTGCCCATCGGTTAGAACCTGCCTATTTCTCGGGGAGCTCCAATTCGTCTTTCAGGCGCAGGGACAGCTCGGTGAACAGATCGGCGAGCATGGCGCGATCGGTCTTGTCGTTCCGCAGGGTCTCGGCCTCGCGCTCGAGCGCAGCTTCCAGTTCCTGCTGGGACTTCTGAATCTGGGCGGTCAGTGATTTGGACTGATCGAGAAGCTTGGTGCGGAGCTCGGTGTGGGCGGAGTCGAGTTGCTCTTCGAGCTGCGAGAGTTTTTTCTCAAGGGCCTTGGCGGCGTCGCGGGTTTCGCGGGTGAGTTCCTTCAAGGCGTCGGAGCGTTCCGTCTTCTCGGTTTTCAGACGGGTGCCGAGGGCTTCGAGTTCGTCGCGGACGTAGGATTCCAGGGAATCGAAGCGTTTTTTCAGTTCGTCGCGAAGCGCATCGGAGGATTTGGTGAGGCGTTCTTCGAGGCGACCGAAGCGTTTCTCGTACTCCCGCATGTTGTTGCCAAACAGGATGTCGCGGATTTTGTCTACATTGGCGCCTTCGCGCAGTTCGCCATTGGCGGCGTTTTTTTCGTCGTGATCGGCTGGCATGGTCTTCCGGCCCCCTTTAAAGCGTGACTTCGGCTTCATGGCCATCCGGGGAAGGTACTACGGGCAAGTGTGGTTCGGCAATAACGTGTTTTGACAGAAACCGAGCCCTAACCTGTGTGTGACCTGCAAAACTCATGGCAGGCCTAGTACCTCCCTGGCAGACCGTCGATGCCGGCTCAGAGGGTCGACGCAACACTTGCTTGCGGCGTATCTGCAGGAGTCTGAAATCCTAAGGTTTTTCTCGGGCGTTGATTCAAGAGCAGCTTGACCTGGTCGAGCTGCTCTTTCGTGAGCGCCGGCCGCGAGCGGGGACGAGCTAACGGAGGGATGCCACCACGGGGCAGCAGCACGGCGTGGATCGTGTTATGGCATTTGCCGTAGGCCCGACCGATCTCATGCAGCGTCTGCCCCGCCCCCCCAACGTCGCCACACGTCGGTCTTCTGCTCCGCGGAAAGCCCAAATCGTCTCCCTGGCCTCATAAACACCACCTTTGAAAACTGCTTTATACCAGATGGTGTTGCATCGACCGTTTGAACCGGCAGCGGAAACCGGACATGTGGGTACTAGGATCCACATTTCCGATTTCCCGACTTCACAGGAGTTGGCCGCCAAAGCGCAACTGAACCGCTGAACAGGTTCCCGCAACAGTCAGAAATGCTAACTTGATTGTATGTCCGTCGGAGAGTACGCAACCCTCATTCGCAATTACAACGGAGAAGGTCGCTGGACCGTGGCAGCTGTACAAGCTCGGTACTCTGAATATTGTCGGGAATACGGCGTGGAATCACCTAGTCCGCCTATTCCTCGTGAGCATGTCGAAGGGAAGAAACGATGGGTTTACCCCGTGATGGAGGCTGTCATAGCGGGAATCGAACGCGGCGATAAGGCAAGCATCGCGTTAGGACTAGACTTCATTGAGGAAGATGCCCATTTCCCGTTTGGAAAAACGCTAAAATCCAACACTGCGAGAGCACTGCGCCGAGCCTCTCTCACTCCGGACCAAGTTCTGCGCGTTCGGAAGCGCGTTACGAACCTGCTTATTGCGGGTCAGATATTACACGAGTTCCGAGAGTACGCAAAACTCCTGAGGCATGTTGGGTTAGCAGAGTGCTGGCCCCTTATGCAGCGCGACGCTAAGCTCGATAATCCCTTCGTTAAACGATTCGTCGAGTACTTTCGCGCCTGTGCCCAAAGCGAGCAAGAAAGATAGTTGGTGGCGTTCCAAAGTAAGGGAGTGCGAGCATAGTGTTTTTGGCAGCGGGTCCTGATTAACGCGGAAATCGGGACTTGAAGGTCCAGAGTAAGCTAATGTTAAGAGCCAGGGCGCTCCGGTGGAGAAAAAAACAATGTGCCAAGCCCGTAGTATTCTGATGTTGTCATCCTTGCTGGTAGTTATGCCTAGCGCAATGGCCCAACAGTTTTCGGAAGCCTTGCCAAAGGTCGTTCAGCACTCCGAGCCAATGTATCCGCCTCTTGCACGTCAGGCAAGAATCCAAGGAGACGTGCGCGTCAAGGTCACTACTGATGGAGAATCGGTGCTCAATGCCGAGGCGGAGACGGGGCATCCATTGCTCCGCAAAGCTGCCGAGGACAACGCTCGAACGTGGAAATTCGGCGTACACCCGCCTGGCACCTTCCAAGTGACCTTCCGATATAAACTCTTGTCGAATAATGTAAGCGTAGAATTTCTAGAATCACCTGCCATTGTTGAGATTGCGGCCTCTCCCCCGGAAGTGATTATCGATTACGCATGGATAGGTCTGGGAACGTGGAAGGCACAAATAAAGAGCGCGCATGGCAAAACTTCACGAGTGTTTAAGCTCGCATATTCCGGCCCGGATGCAGACTGGCTGTCTGTAAATGTCGTGGGCCCAGAGGCTGAAACTGAAGAAATCGATTTTGGTCACAGGGAAGGGGATTTTCTGGCATTTACAAAAACGCTCAGCCAGCCCGACGGGCAACATGTGAAGACATTCTTTATAGGGAAAATGTCAGGAGACAAAATCGTCGGGACCTCAGTGGACGATACTGGAATCAGGGGTGAGTGGACGGCGGCTCGGATTGCGGATAGCCCAAGGTCCTGAAAAGTGGCTTACCAGGAGTTGGCACTTCACTTTCTATCTCTTTGGGTGGGTAGATAGCCAAAGTGCAATGCGAGGACACCAGCGACGCCAACAGTCAATGCGATGCTAGAATTTCGGACACGCTTGATGAGTTCCGTTTCATTCACTGAACCGGACCACAATAGACAGTAGAAGATGCCCAGTGGCATTGCCTCGAATACCAGAGGCAGAAAAGACCCGAACAACACGTTGGATTCAACGTCGGGGCTGCCAGCCAAGAATATTATCTGGAAGGAAGCAATTGCTCCGCCGCATATCATGAAGGTCACAATCAACGTTTTTAGCCATCTGGGGCAGGTACTGAACTCATTTTTCCAAACATTTCTATCCTTCATCAGAAAAGATACGGGAAGCATTAACCCGAATGCCGAAAAGAACACAAACTTACCAAATATTCCGTAGAGTCCCTCCGCTCCTAGAAGTGCATTGATGCTTAGGACTACAGATAAAGAAACCAGAAGTAGGTGGAGTGCCAAAAGGACGCCGATATAAATGCGGGCTAAACGGACAATCATGGTTTCAGTTTAGACTAATTTTGACATCCGATTGGCGGGGTGCCGGAGTGGAAGTTAGTACCCGTGTTTCCGGTTGGTTAGGCTACCCGCCTCCCCTCGCAGGAAGGGAGTTCGCATAAGTCATCATGGTCCTGAATGACCGAAGAGATGGTTGGTGGGCCGCACCGATGTGATGAAGCGACACAGATCCGAGCGTGAAGGGTGAACACGCGAACGCAACGATCGAGGCTCTTAGAAGCTAGCGAGTGGGTGTGCCCTGAGGAGGCCAACACCCAAGAAAAAAGCTCTTGCAACGGCCGACCTCGTTAGAGAAAGTCGACTTATCAGTTGTAGGTGATAGCGGGTCGGAATTGCGCCGGAATCAGCACACAACTCCTTCTGATTGCATCTAAGATAAGGCGTAAGCGCCATCCGTGGGCCGTGTTGACGAGAAGTAGTGTTGCTCAGGCAGCAAGACGAGAGTCTTCAGCAAGATTCCAGGGGAGCAGTTGGTCGATGCGGTTGATCGGGTGCTCCGCGACGAGAG